>ENA-ORXM01000432-ORXM01000432.1-marine-metagenome-genome-assembly--contig:-NODE-432-length-76072-cov-61.624528_pt1 | contig 76072 bp, 35 predicted proteins | sample MGYA00237867_ERZ511480 | MGnify/ENA primary metagenome ERZ511480 (study PRJEB26309, sample SAMN06266103) | marine metagenome | isolation source: Algal blade | place: United Kingdom:Sidmouth, United...
CCCGTGTTGCTCACCGTAAAAATATAGTTGATCTGATCGCCCGCATCGACAATCGCGGCATTTGCGCCGAGCGCTGTCGAGATAGAATCGATAGATTTTACAACTTGAACCGACGGGGCTGCTGGCACCAGCAAAACGGTTGGATCATCGGTCGGATCACCATTGGTATCGCCAGCGAGATCACCCGTTTCGGTAGCCTCATCTCCGCTATCTGACAGATCTGTAACTGGTGTGGCTGGCGTGCCGTCTGGTGCAGTAGGTGGTGTACCATTAGCCGTCGCGGTGTTCTCCACACCGCCCGCATCAACATTGGCCTGCGTCAGCGTATAGGGATCGGCTGTACAGGTTGTGGTTGCATCTGGTGCCAAGCTCGTAACCAGACAGCTAATATTTGTCAAGTTCGCATCAGTCACGCTGATCGGATCGAGCGTAACGTTCCCCGTATTTTTTACAGTAAAGCCATAGCTGATCTGGTCACCGGCATCGGTCACGCCGCTGCCGTTTGTGTCTGCAATATCAGCTATTGATTTCACAAGCTGAATCGCTGGTGCTAAATCACAACCTTCAACAACTATCTCAATGCCGTCATTACCAGCACCTTCAACGCCAACGCCAGTAACTTCAAAGGTTAGAGACGTAATACCGGACCCCAAAAATTCAATACTACCTGCGCCAGTACCACTTGAATTGCCAGTACTCTCGGTCCCTGGATTTGCGGGGCCTAAATCCGCATCAGGGGTTCGGTAGAACTGATTGCCAACCACTTCAAATTGAACGTTACCAGCCAGTCGGTTTAAGGTTACACCGCTTGTTGTCAAAGTCCACTCTGATGAGTTGGAGATAAAGTTGCTAAAATCTTGCTGCCCATATCCACCCATGCGATCAAAGTGTATAATGGGGTTTACCTGTGGCGAAGAGAAAGTAATGGTCACTTCACGCACGCCAGCATCTGTATCAGCTCGAGTCAAAGCATTTGCTTCAGCAGTTGTATCCCATATCAATGCTAACTCCAAAGAGCTTGATCCAGCAATATTGCTGTTCGACCAAAGGGCAGGGATATTGTTCATTGCACCGTTTGGTGTGTAGGTTAAATCTGTATTTCCGCCAGAAATTTCTGACGTACTCATAGTGACAGTGGTCGTACCTGCTGTACTAGAGGCTGATGTGCCTGAAACTCTCCATGCAGTCGATAAATTGCGTGCGCAAGTACCGGTTTGGGCATAGGCTGTCTTGATCGAAAATCCCGGGATGTGACTATTTAGCGAGCCAAGTCCCATCACTAATAAGGCAATAATCATGCCAAGTGCGCGAATTGTGTCGCACTTACGAATCAGTGAACCGCGCGGCCATTTTTTTAGCGGACGCCCAATCTGAACGCTCTTTGCTAAAAATCTTTGTTTATTCACTCTATCAAATCCTTATTGGTAACAAATTATAGATCGTGCCATCTATTAAATGTAGAAATAGGCATAGACTCGCATACGCAGATAAGTTTGCAAGGAGTTGGGTTCAGTGCGACTGCGTGATGTGCTAAAATCCATTGCGGTAAGTTAGTCATTAGTATCTGTTCATAGGCACGCTACTTATTTTTACATGTAAACAAGGAGAAATTGACAAAAGAAGAGAAGAAAGAAGGTACAAAAGCTGTGTTAAAGTGTTACTAGATTGCATTAACTTATAGATGTAACTATAGGAAGAAAGGTAAATAGACTAATACTAATGAAAGACTGTACCACAAAGTGCGCAAATGGCTTTGCCTGATTAAGTAGCCCGATGCCATGTACACACAATTTGGGACAGTTTCACAAGTGACAGTTCTTTGATAGAATTTTTCCTTTACTTCCTGCTTGAGATACTGTTACAATAATCTTGTATTAGATTTATTGTATATAAGTGTTGTCAGCTTTACTACACTTGTCAGTTTTAACCCAAGGGGGTAGTTCGTTGCTGCGGACTACTCCTTTTTGTTTACCGTACGATCATAAAATAATTCTTTACCTTTGTATATAGGCCATTATGCTTAATTTATTTTCGCATATTACAAAGAAATCGCATGAGGACATGCTATTAGAGAGTCTCAAGGCTTTTTGGTAATTATTGCTCTAGATTAGCCTTATTTGTGGAATGGTTGATATCCATTTAGACAGCACAAACACTTTTGTGTTGAGAAGGTTTTTAACCGTATCCTAAAAAAGGCCCGTAGTCGATGACTACGGGCCTTTTTTAGGATACGGTTTTATCGGGAAGTTATTCCCAACTTTATACCTTTATTTAGATTTGTGACTATTCAGCTTACTTAGGGTGCGTTCAGAAAGATAAGTATGTGTGAATGAATTATTAAGCAGTTTAGTGAGCACGTCTCATATGTAAGGCGTGCCCACTAGTCACACCCCCTGCATAATTACTCGTCCATACTGCTATAGATTCAGCATCCTGCACTTAACCAGCGCTACTCCACAAAGCATCAAGAAGCCGGAATTTTTAAATAGTTGCTATTGAATTCATCCCTACGTACTAATAATGCTTTTGAAATTGGTAACACCGACTTGAGTTGGATGTCGGATCAGTCGTATCTTGTGTAAGTGTATCTAGTTTTGTGTACAAGTTTTTCTTTAGAATCGTACTCATATCGTTTGGTTCTTTACTTACATAACTGAGCGCCTTCTGATAGAAACGGGTGGCATCCTTTACTTTCTGCTTAGATAGCGCTACGTCTCCCTGCATCTTATCGATCAGGGCAGACCAGCCTGCACTCAATTTCCTTTTGCTAATTGCGTAGGAAATCTCTAGCCAATGATTGGCTTCCGGTTGATTATCTCGGAGCAGTGCGATCTGTGCCAAGCCAATGGCCGCGATAAATTCTGTTTTATACTCTTTAACCTCAATGGCTCTTCTATAGGCAAGATCAAAACATTCTTTGGCTTTCTCTAAATCTGAAAGACAGAGGGCCAACTCTCCTTCCTCTCTCTTGACAATACTATGTAATAACGCCTTGTTGTCTATTTGGCTGAAAAAATCGGCAGCAGATGCTAACGAGTCTGCCGATTGCCTATATTCACCTAAATGTCGCTGCGCTTTAGCTAAACCCCAGAAACTTATTGCTAACCAGTAATTTTGCCCAAATTGGCCCATAATACGATTGCATTCATTAAATTGCTCTTGAGCTAGGTTGAATTCTTCTAATTCAAGATAGTTCATTCCTATATTAAATACGACCATCGCACCGCCCAAAACACTGCCGCAGCGCTCTGCAATCTTTTTCGACTCATCTAGCATACCAAGTGACTGATAAAATTTGCCTTGACAACGTAGAAGCATAGCCCGATTTGTTAAAATAAGTGTCAAGGTACCATCATCCTGAATTTCTTCAGCAATTGCCTGGCCTAATCGATAATGATAATCTGCGGTGACCAAATCAGATCGTTCCCCTTTAACCAAATCAGATCGATCTCCATATAAAAGGCCAAGCCGCGAGTGGGTAAGCGCAAGAATTGTGGGATTGTCTTTTAAAGCGGGTATAGCTAAGGCTCGATGACACCACTCTATGCCTTCATCGATATTATAGCGCTCCCATGCCAAACTTCCTAGCGTGCTACAAGTCACAGCCAATCCGGTCAGATCACCGTTACTTTCTTGAGCGCTAAGCGCCCTCCGTGCATATGATTCGGCTTTGGTAAACTTGGATTGGTCACGATAATGATCGCAGATGAGACACTGAATTCGGGCAGGCCAAATAGGATCTTCAAGCGCCACAAAAAGCTCGTTTGCCTCTGCAAGATGCGTTTTACCTTTTTCCCACAAATTTTGTTTACGACAAAGTTGCCCCATATATAAATGGAGTTTGGCTCGTGCCTCTACATCCTGTAATTGCTCAGCGGCCTCGATGGCGAAGGTTAATAAGTGTCCCCAATATTGCCATGGTCCACGACGCATCATATATTCATGACCCATCAAGGCACATTCAACTACAATCTCTTTATTATCATGATAATGATTAACTTCAATAGCTCGCCAGAGATAGTATCGATATATCTCGTTGTTATTTGGCGACTCATTGTACTGAGAAAGATAAGCAATTGCTAATTTTCCCAGTCGCTTGGATTGCTGATTGTGGGTTTCACCCAAAAGCAGGCGCTCCTCATGACAAAACAGATCGTTATGAGATTCACGATTGAGAACCTGATTGACTAAAAATGTATGTGTAAGTCGATAGATAGTATAAATCTTATCGCTCCAGCCACCTACATTAACCAATGAGTAATCAACTAATTCTAATAATGCGCTGCATAGCTGCTGCAACTCTATACTTGCAACAGTGACCAAATCATTCAAAGTTGCGCCTTCCGCAGGCAATACGGATAAAGCCAATAGAATGTGACGCGCTTTTGGCGAAAGGAGTTGCCAAGTGTGCCGATATAAATAAGAATATAATTCACGTTCGGCTTGAGAAGAGTTGTCTACCGCGCGTATTTGAGTCAAAATTGTATGCAATGGCAGAATAGCCATCTGGCCTGCAACCAATTTTAAGGCTAGTGGATTCCCTCCAATGATCTGATAAATATCCTTCAAACACTCCACATCTCTCTCTGTAATGCGACCGTGACCACGCCCCCTAACCTCTTCATACAGTAGAGCAATACTGTCCTCTTCGGTCAATTCATCCATGCGCATATGAAATATATCATCCGAATGAATGCTATAACGGCTGGTTAACACTATCTTACTTGGCCGAGCTAAAAGGCGGCAATCTTCAATAACGTTCATTGTATCAGCCAATGTTTCTAAGTTATCGATAACAATTAAAGCAGGATGCTTGTCAAGGAATGAGCGAAGAGCTTCTTGCTTTGCGTAGGTCTGCATTGGATCACTGGGCAGTTCCGTCATGCCAAGTTGGCTGGCAATTCTGTCGAGCAGTGTATCTAGAGATGTCAGGATTTGATGGCCATCCTTCTCTTGCATTGGTACATTTGATGCAGCATAAGCGTGAGGTATTGAGTGAATGACGCTGGATTCTGAATGCGCTAAATCCAGATAAGGTTGACATTGCCCACTCCACGGATTGAACTCATCTGATTTGGCCGTAATCCAGATAATATGCTCGAAAGCTCCATGGTCCGCAGCCCAAAGCGCCAGAGAATGGGCTAGGGTCGTTTTACCCACGCCGCCCATACCAACAACGTTAATAATCCAGGGCTGCTCAGATGACACGGCAATATTTCGCATCGTTTCTTCTTTTTCGGCCAAGCCAAAAAGCGAGCCATAAGTAATCGATGGCAGCAGCAACCGTTGTGATGAAATTGTTTCTTCCTCGTACCGCTTATTTATCTGCTGCTCTTGCTGGAGTTGCTCTTGGCGAGCCTTGTATTCTCGCGCCATTAGGCAGTCGGTCAGTTGCTGAATCGCTTTCCTTTGACGATAGAAGACATTGCTTTCGGATCGATCTATTTTGAGAGCTAAGCCAGCGACTGTATGACCCTCGAAAAAACGTAGCCGCAGTAGTCTAGCATCATCTACGTTACGAAGTTCCATCTCGGTAAGGCATTCTTCAAAAACATTACGTACTGCCCAGGTAGCATCATATTGACCAACAGAATTTAGGTTTTCTACCTTTTGCATTGGATTTTGAACAACAGTTAAGTTAAGCAGCCAAGGATTTGTTACCGACTCAGAGCGACTCAATTCTCCTAGTGTTTGATGAATGACAGATGTAATTGTTTCTTCGTCTATCAATTGGTCATCTAATTCGTTTACTAATTGGTCATTTTTCATGAGGGTTTCTTGATGGGTATTTCTCTAGTATCTTTAAACAATACCTTTACTATGTAAAGCGTGGACTACTTGCAGACAATGCAACATGGGGATGACTAAAGGTAAATTAAAATCATATACGGTTTGAGCCGACTCAATTTTAATTGTATGGCACATATCTCGTTTGGGGTATTCCCCTTTGGGAAAACAGTTCATATATTGATGAAGATGTTGTTTAAAGTAAGCGGGTTTTAATTAATTATACTTCATTAGGGATGCAAGGATGTAGGTTGTCTCCTAATAATTATATATGAATTCATGCTTTCTTTTATTGCATTTGTCTGTCGTTTTTTGGCTTTTTTGTATTATTTTGATGGGTAGAAATAGTACAAATGTAATCTTAAAGGTAGATTCGGGGCCAAGTAGGCCAGAGAATATTAGCAAGCTAAAAGAAATGTTACGAAATCTATAGAAAATGTCAGGAAGTTGATGTCATTCGAGGAAAATGAATCTCCATATGCTACGGAGAAAATATTCTCTGAGCCGGCACTATCCAAGGCCTCACCTTAAAATATCAAAGAACGCTTTTTCTGTATATATGTAATTACCTAATCTGGCTTATACAAGCAAGATGGCTTATGTAAAGCAATCAGCGTTCGACGTGCGCCTTATTACTCACTGAATAAGCTTATATCAATGGCAGCGATATCGTAAGCTTATAGGCAATTCTTAGAAAGTTAAGTGACTCGTTAAGTTTGATTTGCCATGCCATGAATCGATCCAAATTAGATCGCATATCTATCGTTATGGCAGTAACTTAACAGTAACTTAATAGTAACTTAGCAGTATATTTGCAATCATTAATGCTATAATTTAGTTCAACCCCCAATTGAATACTTAACCTACTGAATAACAGTAACTTTTTTGGGATGCAAACTAAAATTAAACTTTCGCGGAAGCAGGTTATTAATACGAATGATTACATTTCTGAATTAAATTAATAGTCTAAAGTAAGTTCATTTTTTATTTGTTAACGCAATTTTTGCTGATTATTTAGGCAGATGACTGCTCAAGGCAATAACTTTCATCCTTGTGGGTAGAAATCTGTAAATATTCAGTAGGCCGTAGTCCGGCAGCACGCCCCATTTCATACAAAAGCGTGCTTAGTCAACGACTTCAGTCTACCGACTTTTATTAAGGAGCATTTTCTGTATGCCGAGTAAAAACAAATTATTTAAATGGAATTTTGTGTCGTTGGTTGCAATTTTTGCCGCTTTGGCAATTGTTGTACCAGGGTCGGCGCAAGAGGGAGGGTCTATCTTTCTTCCCTTCGTTAGTGAGGGCGCTTCAACAAATTCAGTTGACGTTGTAGCTGATGAAAACGGGGCAAAAGTTGGAGAAGATGTCTACACGGCTCTAGCTAACGACGGAGAAGCCAGAATATTCATCATGCTCAATGAGTCAGAGCTTGGTGAAGTGAATGCAGCCAGCATTAGCAGCCACAAAGAAAAGGTTGCGGCCTTGCAAGAGAATGTTCTGGCAACCTTACAAGACGATAGTCGTATAAATTCGGCCCAAGTCGAAGAGTCTGTTAAGACCTTTAATCTGACTGCGGCGATGATCTTGACGGTCACGTCTGAAGAGATGCTGGACACACTAGTAAACAATGCTGTCGTCCAAAAAATCGATCTAGCAGGCAATGGTGGTACAGGTGGCTTGGGCCAGAGCATTCCTCTGGTTGGCGCCAGCATCAGTCAGGGCAACGGCTTCACAGGGGCAGGTGTTACGATAGCAGTCATCGATTCAGGATTTGACAGTGACCATCCAGCACTGGCTGGCGCATTGGTAGACGAAGCCTGTTTCTCCGCCGCCTCCGGAGCCAATATTTGTCCTAATGGGACGCGTGGTCCTGGTTCGGCTGAAGATGACGAAAGCCACGGCACCCACGTCACTAGTATTGCCGCCAGTCGAGGTGGAGACGGTGTTAGCGTTGGTATGGCACCAGAAGCCAAGATTGCAGCGTTGAAGGTTCTAGATAGCAACAACTCCTTTCAGAGTACATCCCAGCTTGTTGATGCATGGGACTATATCTTTGAGGAACTACCTGAAGTCAAAATTGTTACAATGAGTCTGGGGACGAGCGCATTATTCACAGGTGTGTGTGACGACCAAACTTCCTGGCTACAGGCGATGTCCTCATCTGTCAGACGGCTGCAGAATCGCGGTGTACTCGTGATTGCCATTACCGGCAACAATGGAAGTGAGACGCAGATGCAAGCACCAGGCTGTCTTGGTGATGTACTTTCAGTGACAATGTCTCGGAAGGATGATCAGTGGGGTGGTTTCGGGAACAGCAACCGCCAGACCGACCTGATTGCTCCGGGCGTAAATATTCTTGCAGCAAACTTGGGCGGCGGGGCAACGCAGAAGAGCGGTACCAGTATGTCCGCACCTCATGTTGCAGGTTGTGCAGCGTTACTTGTTGAAAGTGGCATAACAAATGTAAATGCCCTCAAAACGCGGCTAAAGCAATCTCCTGTCAGCATTACCGATCCTGATAACGGCATAAGTTTTCCCCGTCTTGACTGTACGATTGGGGATGCACCAGCACAGCCAACGGCTACACCACCAGCACAGCCAACGGCTACACCACCAGCACAGCCAACGTTTATACCACCAGCAGAGCCAACGTTTACACCACCAGCAGAGCCAACGTTTATACCACCAGCAGAGCCAACGTTTATACCACCAGCAGAGCCAACGTTTATACCACCAGCACCTGTAAGCTGTGGTGGACTGATGCAAGAGGCTGAGGCTGCTCTTCTGTCGGGCAGATTTGTCGTTGGCAACGATAGCGCGGCCAGCGGTGGTGCATATGTTCATGTGCCAAACGGAACCGGCAATTCTTTCTTTGGCTCTCCTAGCCGCATCGAGTTTTGCATGAACATAACAACTGCAGGCACCTATCGCATCAATGGCAATGCCTATGCGAAAAATGGTCTCTCCGATAGCTTCTTTGTGACAGTCGATGGGCAACCAAGCAGTGGTTACCTCTGGTTTGTGAATAATAACACAACCTATGCGGCTGATTATGTCAACGACAGAGCAGGCAACGAAGATCCGGTTGAGATATTTCTAACTCCAGGCGACCACACAGTTGTTGTGTACCTGCGAGAAGATGGTACACGACTAGACAAGCTGGCACTTGAACTCGTTGGCGGAACTCCACCGACAGCAGTACCACCACAGGCAACGCCAACTCCGCAGCCAGGGGATAAAATGATCTATTTTAGCCCTAGCCGCAGATCGATTAGAATTAATAATGTTGTCTATAGAAACCATGATGTGATTGGCTATAACATACAATCTCGCTCATGGAGTATGGTTATCGATGGCTCGGATATCGGCTTAAGCGGTACAGATATTCTCTCTGTCAACGCTCTAGCAGACGGTAGCTTTGTCTTCACAATCAATTCAATAACGAATATTGCTAACCTTGGTTGGGTTGATCAAGGAGATATCCTCCGCTTTATCCCAACTTCCTTGGGTGACGACACAACTGGACGCATAGAGAAACTATTCGACATTGATGAATTGACACCTAAATTTTGGGGTAGTATAGATGGCTTATCCTTTGGCGACTACCTTCCATAGGATTAAATCTACGGCTAGAGCGTTTTATTTCAAATTAGATGCTCTAAAAGGATGAATTTTGCTAACAATGAGTTCTGTTTGAAACTCGATTTTTATCTAGGCTCATAGTAGCGATGTTCAGCCTTCTATTTTTTTAGGCTGTATTACAAAAAGTGCCCCTAGCCAATTGGCTAGGGGCACTTTTTGTAATACTCCCGATTTAATTTATCGAGAAGCTACTGCATTCTTGAACCAATTTATTCTATATTATTGGCTCAAGAATGGCAGGAACATGAACTGTTTTATCTCCGCTGCATCCACTTCCACAGTTGCTGGTCCATAGTAGTTGACGTCACCATTGAATTCAACCTCATAGAGCCAGAAGCTGAGCAGCTTCAGTGGCGGTTCCGCTGTTTCGTCATAGGGTAAGACAAGTTCGTAACTGCCACCCGCACTGCCCTGACTTGCCGTCAGTTGTTCTACAATCTTACGTGCGTTCGCTAATGTGCCATTGCTGCTGCGCAACACGTGGAAACCAGCCGTGTTAATCTCTGCACTGGTCGTCCAGCGGACAATAAGCTCAGTTTCGTTGCGTAGTTCCACCGTAAAGCTGCTTAGGTTGATTGCCGTTGGATTACCCACAATACCGGCACCCGTTTCAATCTTGTTTGAACCAGGCCCCAAAGTGATACTCATAAATCCACTATCATCAGCACCGCTGTTTAGACCACCATTCGCATTTCGCTGTGTGAAGTCAAATCCGGCTGGCGGCACAAACTGTAGTTGATAATCACCCGGTGGGAGATTATTAAACTCGAATTCCCCATTCTCATCAGTTTTTGTTTGAGCAATGATGTTACCTACTGTGTCATAGATAAGCACATCTGCATTTGCTACCGGTTCTTCATCAGGACTCTTAATGCCATCACCATCGATATCGACCCAGAAGAACGAGCCAAATGAGCTACCTGACGCCAATGGTGTCACAGTCGGATCATCTGGATTTCCATCACCATTTGGATCAACGTCTGTTGAGTCCTGTGGATCATCCGATGTATCTGTGACAGGATTACCGCTTGGGTCTGTACCCTCAGTCGTAGCAGTATTCTCGACCATTCCTGCTGTAATATCTGTCTGTGTCAGCGCGTACACACCCGTGAAGGTTGTGCTGTCACTATCACCTACTGCTAGCATTGCAAGTGGTCCACCAGTTACTGTAATCAAGGCATCGCTTACAGTAACGTTGGTCAAATCTACACTGCCAATGTTGGTAACAGTGAATGCATAGGCTATCGTCTCACCAACCTGCGCAGAACCGTTGCCATCTTCGTCCATGAAGGTGCCGCTCTTCAACAAGCTAATGGCTGGCATCGGCGTTAGCGGTGTAACGGTTGGATCATCCGGGTTGCCGTCATTATTTGGATCAGCATCGGTCGGATCTCGTGGATCGTCTGACGTATCCGTTACTGGGTTCCCACTTGGGTCGGTGCCCTCAGTCGTGGCTGTATTTTCAACGACGCCCGCATTAATGTCTGCCTGCGTTAGCGCGTAAACGCCTGTGAAGGTTGTGCTATCCACATCGCCAACTGCTAGCAGCGCAACTGGTCCACCGCTCACGGTCAACATCGGATCGTTGACTACAACGTTCGTCAAGTCTACATTTCCGACATTCATTACCGTGAAGAGATAGGCTATCGTCTCACCGACCTGCGCAGAGCCGTCACCATTTTCATCCATAAAGGTGCCACTCTTCAACAAGCTAATGGCTGGCACCGACGTTAGCGGTGTAACGGTTGGATCATCCGGATTGCCGTCACCATTTGGATCTACATCAGTTGGATCCTGTGGATCATCCGACGTATCACGAACCAGTGTAGATGGCGTGCCGTCTGGTGCCGGTGGTGGTGTGCCGTCAACCGTGGCTGTGTTTTCGAAGATGCCAGCGTTGATCTCTGTCTGCATTAGCATATAGACGCCCGAGAAGGTCGTGCCGTCGCTGTCGCCCACAGCCAGGAAGGCAAGTGGACCACCAATGACGCCGATGAGTGGATCATTGACTATGATGTTGGTCAGGTCCACATCACCTGTATTCATTACCGTGAAGACGTAGGCAATCGTCTCGCCGACCTGCGCCAAACCATCACCATTTTCATCTACAAACGTGCCGCTCTTGTCGAGGCTGATGGCCGGATTTTGAGCTAGTGGTAGAACGGTCGGGTCGTCGGTTGGATCGCCATTGCTGGTTCCATCCAAACTCGGCGTTTCGGTATTTTCATCGCCCGCGCCCGTGCCATCATCTGACACATCCCAAACTGAAACGGATGGCGTGCCGTCTGGCCCCGGTGGTGGTGTACCAGTCGCGCTTGCGCTATTTTCGATACCACCTGCGTTGATGTCTGCCTGCGTGATCGCGTATGGATCAGCTGTACAGGTGGTTGACATACCTGAAGCCAAACTTGTTGCGGCACAGGCTATGTTGCTCACCATCGAATCTGTTATGCTCATTGGATCGAGGGTTACATTGCCGGTATTGGTAACAGTAAAGGTAAAGTTCACTTCATCGCCCAAATCGGTTGTGCCGCTGGTGTTGACATCGGTGATGCTCGCAATTTCTTTGACAAGCCAAATCGATGGCAGCGCTGGAATCGGTGCAACGGTCGGATCATCGGTTGGATCGCCATTGATGGATCCATCCAAGCTATCCGTTTCGCTCCCTTCCGTGCCTTCATTCGAATCAGATGTGTCTGAAACAGGTGTACCAATCGGATCGGTCGAGTCGACTACGGCACTGTTTTCCACACCACCCGCATCCACATCAGCCTGTGTGATAGTATAGGCATCACCAATACAAGTTGTGCTTTGATCTGGCACAAGCGTTGTGTCATTACAAACGATGTTAGTTACTTTGTTATCTGTAACAGCGACATTGTTGAGTATGATGTTGCCACGATTGATGACCGTGAACGAATAGCCGATCTGATCACCCGCATCGGTCAGGCTGTTACCGTTCATATCAACAATGTTGTCGAAGCTCTTGCGCAACTCGATCGAGCTATCGGGCGGAATTATGAAGACGGTTGGATCATCGGTCGGGTCGCCATTTGTGTCACCAGCAAGACCGTCTGTCTCTGTACGCTCATCACCGTTTGTGCCATCATCAGACACATCGCTGACGGGCGAACCGTCGGGTGCCGTGCTGTTTACAGTCGCCGTGTTCTCCACTCCGTTCGCATCCATATCAGCTTGCGTCAGCGTGTACGGATCGCCCGCACAGCTTGTGCTGAACCCTGGTGCAAGCGTCGTCGCGAGACAAGCAATGTTTGTCACCTTGTTATCTATTACGGCGATGTTGCTGAGCGTCACCGTACCGTCGTTCGTGGCGGTAAAGGTGTAGGTCAGTTGGTCACCTGCATCGATTTCGCCATTGGCGTTCGCATCAATATAGCCACCAATCTCTTTGACCAAAACGACTGATGGATCTGGCGTCAATGGCGTCACCGTTGGGTCATCGGTTGGGTCGCCATTTGTGCTACCCGTGCCATCTACTGTTTCGGTTGCTTCATCGCCCCCATTTGTGCCATCGTCCGATATATCGGTGACTGGCGTTGCTGGCGTGCCATCTGGGGCTGGTGGTGGCGTCCCCTCGGCGGTTGCCGTGTTTTCCACAAATCCAGCATCCATATCTGCCTGCGTAATCGTGTACAGATCACCCGAACAGGTTGTACTACCATTTGGTGGCAGCAAGGCCAGCGTACATACAATATTGGCTACATAATCGTCCGTCACAGAAATCGGATCAAGCGTCACGTTACCACTGTTTAGTACGGTAAAGGTATAATTGATGGTGTCGCCAGCATCGATTACGCCGCTGCCATTGGCATCGGTTGTGATAACCGATTCTTTCGTCAACTGGATCGATGGATTTGGTGCAATCGAGAGTACGGTTGGATCATTGGTGGTATCGCCATCGTTGGTAGTTGGGTCAAGCGCATCCGTCTCTTGACCTTCCGGATCAGCGACCGCAGCGCCAGTTGGATCGGTGCCAGAATCTGAATCATCGGTGATTGGCGTTGCTGGCGTACCATCTGGTGCAGGTGGTGGCGTGCCGGTTGCAACAGCGGTATTCTCGACGCCACCGTTATTCACATCATTCTGCGTAATCGTGTACGGATCCGCGCTACAGCTCATCGAAGCAGCAGGGGCAAGTGAGGTTGCTGTACAGGCAATGCCCGTTAGCATCGAATCAGTTACTATTACAGGATCAAGCGTAACGTTGCCGGTGTTTGATACCGTAAAGGTATAGGTGATCTGGTCACCTGCATCGACATTGCCCGCGTCGAATCCAAGCGCAGTCGAGAAAGTATCAATTGACTTGATAATCTGAATCGACGGCAGCGGCGGAATCAGCGAGACGGTTGGATCGTTGGTTGGATCGTCGTCAGTGCTGCCATCAAGCGAGCCGGTCTTGCTCCCCTCTGGCGTATTAACTGGAGCGCCATTTGGATCAGTCCCAGTATCAGAATCATCGGTGACTGGCGTTGCTGGCGTGCCATCTGGTGCCGGTGGCGGCGTACCGGTCACGTCTGCGCTATTTTCGACCCCGCCTGCGTCTACATCAGCTTGCGTCAACGTGTACGGGTTTGCGCTACAGGTCATCGACCCATCTGGTGCTAGCGAGGTTGCTGTACAGACGATGCCCGTTAGCATTGGATCAGTGACAGTAATTGAGTTGAGCGTAACATTACCCGTATTCGATACCATGAACGTGTATTCAATCTGGTCGCCCGCATCGGTGAAACCACTTGTATTTGTATCATTTACCACAGCAACAGATTTAACAATCTGAATCAGCGGCATTGGTGGTATGAGCGCAATGGTTGGGTCGTCGGTTGGGTCATTATTGGTATCGCCCGCCAAATCGCCCGTCTCGGTTGCTTCATCACCATTTGTGCCATCGTCCGATACATCCGTGACTGGTGTTGCTGGCGTACCGTCTGGTCCTGATGGTGGTGTACCGCTGGCCGTGGCCGTGTTTTCCACACCACCCGCATCGATATCAGCCTGCGTTAACGTGTATGGATCTGCTGTACATGTTGTCGATCCACCTGGGGCAAGAGATGTTGCTACACAGGCGATATTTGTCAATATCGAATCACTTACGGAAATAGGTTCCAGTGAAACGTTTCCTGTATTTGTCACTGTAAAGGAGTAGCTGATCTGGTCACCGGCATCTGTAAAGGCTGCGTTCGAGCCTAGTGCCGTTGAGATAGATGCAATTTCCTTCACGAGTTGAATCGATGGCACAGGTGCGAGCAAGGCAACGGTTGGATCATTGGTTGCGTTGCCGTCGGTCGTGCCATCAAGCGCACCTGTCTCGGTTGCTTCATCGCCATTTGTGCCGTCGTCCGATACATCTGTGACTGGTGTTGCTGGCGTACCATCTGGTGCTGGCGGTGGCGTACCGCTGGCCGTGGCCGTGTTTTCCACACCACCCGCATCCATATCGGTCTGCAATAGCGTGTATGGATCTGCGCTACAGGTGGTTGATGCACCTGGGGCCAAGCTCGTTGCTACACAGCTAATCCCCGTCAACATTGGGTCGCTTACGCTGATTGGGTCCAGCGTTACGTTCCCTGTATTGCTCACCGTAAAGGTATAGGCAATCTCATCGCCTGCATCGGTCATTGTGCTGCTGTTTGTATCTGCAATAGAAGCTACAGATTTGATGAGATTAATCTCTGCAATATCCGCTATGCAGAACATCATCTCCCCTCCTATTCCTATGCCTCTAACAGGAAGATCGACTTGTGGATCCATTTCTTCGTAGACAATTGTTACCGTAGTCGCACCGTCAGGCACTGTAACTCGTACAGTACCAAGATCGTCATTATCTGAAGTATCATTAATGTCAGATGCAGTAGCTACATTTCCAACTACTGCAAAAACTGGCGTTCCAGCAGTAACTGCTGCCAAAGCAGGAGTACCTGCATCTGACGTTACAGTTATTTGATCTAGCCGAGCACCGTTTCCACCATCTATGTCCGTAACTAGAAAAGAAAGGCCAAAAACTGGTTGACTAAAAGTTAACACAATATTAACTGGAGATGTGCCAGTATTAGCGTCTGGGTCAAAAAACACTCCGAGATCATCTATCGCCCCAAAATATCCTGTTCCCACAGGATCAATCTGTGTGCCTCCTAAAGCATTTAAATCTCCTGCCGTTGTTGCAGATACATCGATAGTTAAGTTTGTGTCCGGCAGCACATTTAATAGGGTTGCGTTATCTACACCGGTTGTCCAAGTATAAGGTGCTGTACCCCAAGTTGCCATTGTACAATTTTGTTGAGCATATGCTGCCTTGGCCGAAAAGCCTGGGAGGTGGCTGCCTAATGAGGCCAATCCCATCAGCAGCGAAGCACAAAAGAGCGCAATTATGCCGGTTCGTAACAGCGTCGAGACTCTTCGTCCTCGCAACGCTCTTCTATATCCATATTTTCTCATAAATTTTTCCTTATTACTGGGCGTTCGCCCATTTTGAACAGTAAAAGTTAAATTCGTCAATATTTCGCACTAATTCAGTTTGTTGGATAACATTTTGCGCGATAAAATTGGCAAAAACTCTTATTGATGAACCTTTTTATGACAAGCGAAAACCGATTGCAATTTTCGACGATTCAATCCACTATATAGTAGCCGCAATTCCTTAACTACTAGAGAATTTAAGCGAACGCCCAGCTATCATAACCTTGTGTAAAATAGCAACGCATGGAAACGGGCACAATCTTTAAAAAATTAAAATTTCTTTGATTAAGTAACGAAACAAGGTGAATAGAATGTAGGAAAGACCGAGGTAAACAGAAGAGAGTAAATCAGAGAAGAAGAGATAACCATATTCGCCGACAGCAAATTAGAAAATGCCGCTTTTTCTTTACATAACTTATGCTATACTTTTTATTGGTTTCAGCTGATTGACGGCTCTATATCGTCTGTTCTTTTCAAAGGGGTTAGTCCGTTGCTGCGGCTAACCCCTTTTTTATTTCTACTCGATGTAGAGTTTAGCAGAATAAGATTTTGTTTAACATGGGCCATTTTTCCTATGTCAACAGGTGCGTGCTTACAGTCGCACAAATATTGCGCACCTGCCCATATTGCCAATAAAAGTAGGGTGTCCACTACTCGTACAGCGAAATGTCAATATACAGGCACACGGTGATTACCCATAAATTTCAATAGTCCGAGATGTTAGCATCCGATGGCGCACGCAGTTGGGCACAACCCGCGCGCATCGCTTTGACCAAATCTACTCGGGCATTCAAATCAAGCCCAGGTCAAGGCGACGCACGCTAGTCCGATCTATCCTGGAATATTGTTGGGTAGAGCTGAACAGCCCTAGCAAGACCGACTATTCGATTATCGGTAGATAAATAGAGACGCCATGTTGCGCGCTCAACACGATTTCGAGCGTCGGAGCTGGGCCATAAATGCTGAGTAAACCGCCATACTCCAGTTCGCTCAACCAGATAGAAATTTCGCTCAATGGTGGATCAGTGGCTGGATCATATGCAAAGCTGCTCTCATATGAATTGCCGTTACTGCCGCCATCGGCTTGAATCAGCTCGGTTGTCACCTGGCGGGCCGTTGTAAAGTCATTATTGATACCCCGAAGCAGATGGTAGCCAAGCGTGTTAAACTCTGCCGTTGTCGTCCAACGAATCACAATTTGTGGGCCATCTTCATCCTCTTCGAGGCTCATTACAAAGTTGCTTAACGTAACGGCCGTTGGCGTCAACTGATAGACACCTGCACCAGCATCTGAAACGTTTTCATTTGGCAATAGCGTAATCATTTCCGTGCGACCAGTGCGTGGGTTAACATCCGAATTAAACTCTGCATCCACATTGTTCAGCGTAAACTCGTAGCCTGCGGGTGCAATAAATTCTACAGCGTATCGTCCAGGCTCTACCGTAAACTCGAAGAACCCAAGGTCATTTGTGATAGCCCGAGCAACTTCAGCACCATTCTCGTCGAACAGAATGACAATGCCACCCGTGATTGGTTGCTCTCCTTCATCCTTCACGCCATTCTGATCAGCATCGATCCAGAAGTAGTTGCTAAGCGTTGCGAGAGCGGGACGATAACCAAAGTCACTCTCAACAACTCCATCACCCGGCAACAGAATGACATCTCGCTCGCTGCTTAGCTCACCATCCTGATTTGGAGATGGAACCAGATTTGGCGGCAACGTAGTTGGATCAACTGTGGCCGTATAGTCGCCCGGTACCAGATCGGTGAAGATGTAGTACCCGTTGGCGTCGGTTGTGGTCGTAAAGATCTCGCCCATAACCGTTGTTAGATTGATAAACACATCTGGAATGCCGACTTCATTGCTGTCGCGAATGCCGTCTCCGTTCTCATCAATCCAAACGTCGCCCTCAATCGCTGTTGTCGGTTGGTAGCCAAAGTCTGTTGCTTGATTTTCCTCATCTACGCCCAGCGAAATACTCGTGCTGTGGTCAAAGACACCATCTGCATCACCCGTTGGGATCACGTTCGCGGGCAGCGAATCCGTGACAACCGTCACAACATAGTTACCCGTTTGTAGGCCCTCGAAGAAATAATTACCGCCGGCATCCGTCGTGGTTGTAATAACGTTGCCACTTGGCAGCGTTAACTCGACTACAACGCCTTCTAGACCTTCTTCGCCCGCATCTTGCACGCCATCACCATTTAGATCAAGCCAGATCGAATCGCCAATCGAGCCATCACCTTGATAGCCAAAGCTGCCGCCCCGGAATGCCTCCCCTTGCAGGAGCGAAATCGACGTGAGATTGTCGAAGAGACCATCTGGATCCCCCGTCTGCGTCAATTCTGGTGGTAACGTTTCTGCATCAACAGAGAGCGTGTACTCACCTGCTGGCAGATTCGTAAAGATAAAGGAACCCGTTGAATCAGTCGTTGTGGTAATCACATCCCCATTTGGTAGCGTTAATTCCACCACGACGCCCGGAATACCTTCTTCACCCGGATCCTGCACACCGTTGCCATCCAAATCGAGCCAGATTGCGTTAGAGATAGAGCCATCACCCTGATACCCAAAGTCGCCATCGGTATAGACTTCATCCGCTGCCAGCGACACAGCGGTGGTGTGATCCATTACACCGTCGGGGTCGCCCGTTTGGAGCAGTTCACCTGGTAAGCTATCAGCATCCACCGTAATCAAATAGTCACCCGCTGGCAGACCGGCAAAGATGTAGTTGCCGTTGCTGTCCGTCGTCGTCGTGATCACCGTGCCGCTTGGCAACGTCAACTCGATCACCACACCAGACAAACCGCTCTCGCCCACATCCTGTACGCCGTCACCATTTGAATCGCTCCAAATTGTGTCGCCGATAGACGCAGCGCCTTGGTAGCCAAAGTCGGCATCCAAGTAGAGCTCATTGTCGCCCAGCGAAACCGCGTGCGTGTGATCAAAGACCCCATCCGCGTCGCCCGTCTGCGTCAACGCAGGTGGCAGCGTCGTTTTGTCAACCGTTACCACATAGTCGCCCGGAGGCAAGTTGCCAAAGAGGTAATTGCCGTTGGCATCTGTCACAGTGCTAATCACATCACCATTTGGCAACGTCAATATCACAGTCACACCCGCAATGCCATCTTCGCCAACATCCTGTACACCATCCCCATCTAGATCGAACCAGATTGTGTCGCCGATTGCGCTCTGACTTTGATAGCCAAAGTTACCGTCGGTGTAGGCTTCGCCTGGCGCAAGCGAGACGTTTTCACTGTTGTCCATCACGCCATCCGGATCGCCCGTCTGCATAAATGTTGGTGGCAACGTTGTTGTGTCGACCATAATAGTGTACGCACCATCAGGCAGACCGTTGAACGTGTAGCTGCCGGTTGCATCCGTCGTCGTGGTGATCACCACGCCGCTTGGCAGCGTCAGCTCCACGATTACACCTTCAATCCCATACTCAATCGGATCCTGCACGCCGTCACCATTCAGATCATGCCAAACCGTGTCGCCGATCGAGCCAGCACCTTGGTAGCCAAAGTCAGCATCAAGATACACTTCGTTCTCGCCTAGCGACAGTGCGTACATATTGTCGAAGAGATCATCCGGATCGCCCGTCTGCGTCAATTCTGCTGGCAGCGTCGTTGCGTCGACCGTCACCACATAGTCGCCCGCTGGCAAGTTCGTAAAGAGATAGTTGCCATTCGCATCCGTCGTTGTCGAGATCACCACGCCGCTTGGCAAGGTCAGCTCTACCACCACGCCCGCAATGCCATATTCCTCTGGCGTTTGCACACCGTCACCATCTAGATCGAACCAGATCGTATCGCCGATTGTGCCATCACCTTGGTAACCGAAGTCACCATCGCGATACTCTTCAGCCGGAGCCAATGAAACGGTATCGGTATTATCCAACACACCATCTGGATCGCCCGTCTGTACAAGATTTGGTGGCAGCGTTGTTGTGTCGACCATAATCAGATAGTCACCATCTGGCAAGCCATCAAACAGGTATGTACCGCTCATGTTCGTCGTCGTTGTAATCACCACGCCACTTGGCAGCGTCAACTCTACCACCACGCCTTCGATACCATACTCGCTTGGATCCTGCACGCCGTCACCATTCAGATCGTTCCAAACCGTGTCGCCGATAGAGCCCGCACCTTGGTAGCCAAAGTCGGCATCCATATATTGCTCATTTATCCCCAGCGAAACTGGGTGCATGTTGTCGAACAGACCATCTGGATCGCCCGTCTGCGTTAGTTCGGCTGGCAATGTTGTCGTATCAACCGTCACAACATAGTCACCCGCTGGCAGATTCGGGAAGAGATAGTTTCCATTGGCGTCCGTCGTCGTCGAGATCACCACGCCGCTTGGCAGCGTTAATTCTACAACCACGCCCGCAATACCATATTCCTCTGGCGTTTGCACCCCGTCACCATCCAGATCAAACCAGACCGTGTCACCGATTGCGCCATCTGGCTGGTAGCCAAAGTCGCCATCGCGATAATCCTCAGCCGGAGCTAATGTCACCGCATCCATATTGTCCATCACACTGTCGGGATCGCCCGTCTGTACCATCTCTGGTGGCAGCGTTGTCGAGTCCACCATAATGGTGTAATCACCAGCCGGTAGCCCGTCGAACAGATAGTTGCCGTTCGCATCCGTCGTCGTTGTGATCACCGTGCCGCTTGGCAGCGTTAGCGCCACAACCGCGCCTTCAACGCCATACTCGCTCGAATCCTGCACGCCGTCACCATTCATGTCGTACCAAATCGTGTCGCCGATAGAACCCTCGCCCTGATAGCCGAAGTCTTGATCGTAATTGTCATCGCCGTTGTCCAGCGTTACCACAGACGTGTGGTCCATTGCTGTGATATCGCTAGTGCCATCTGGATCACCCGTTTGGTTAAGCGCAGGTGGCAGCGTTGTCGGATCGACCGTCACCGTGTACGTATCGCTTGGCAACCCTTCAAATAGATAGTTACCATTGGCATCTGTCGTGGTTGTAATCATCTGACCATTCGAAAACGTCAGCACAACTTCAACCCCTTTAATACCATACTCTTCTGGCGTCTGCACGCCATCACCATCCAGATCGTGCCAAATCGTGTCGCCGATCTCGCTGTCGCCCATATAGCCGAAGTCAAGATCAAGTCTGCTTTCGCCTTGCTCCAATGTCACGCTGGTTGCATTGTTTAGTGCCCCATCCAAATTATAGGTTTGGGCCACGTCGTCGGGTAACGTGTTTGTATCCACTTGGACGGTATAGTCCCCTGCGCCAAGCTGCGTGAAGAGATAGTTGCCGCTCGCATCGGTCGTGGTTGTGATCACCGTGCCGCTTGGCAACGTCAGCGAAATTACCACGCCAGGGATGCCCAACTCACCAGTATCCTGCACGCCGTCGCCGTTGGTGTCGAGCCACAGGCGGTCGCCCAGTAAGCCTTCACCATTGAAACCAAAGTCGATATCGTCACGGCTGCCGTCAACCGTACCATCGACTGAAACCGGCGTCACCGCGTCGGGTATAGCCGTACCATTATCTTGATCATGTGTGATGTCGGCAATGCCATCTGGCAGCGTGCTCTGATCCACCGTGACAACATAGTCGCCACCAGGCAGACCCGTAAACAGGTAATTGCCGTTGGCGTCCGTTGTTGTGGTCACCACTTCGCCATTGGCAAAGGTCAGCGTCACCACCACATCTGAAATGCCATCTTCCAGCGGATCCTGCACGCCGTCTGCGTTGAGATCCAGCCAGATTGTGTCGCCGATGGTGCTCTCGCCAACGTAGCCAAAGTCTACGTCGTCACGATCTTCGCCTGCGCCCAGCGTAACGCCCGGTGCAATCGAATCGGGCGCACCCGTTCCGCTATCGAGATCATAAGTTGGCACTACATTATCTGATAAAGTATTAGATGGCAGCGTGCTCGTGTCGACCTCAATGTCATAAGAACCAGCGGGCAAATTCGGGAAGTTATAGTAGCCCAAGTTATCTGTCGTAGTCGTGAGTATCGTCACATCGCCCGGCTCATTGGTCAACGTCGAAGGCAGCGTTAGCGTGATCACCACGCCCGGGATGCCCACTTCGTTTGGACCCTGAATGCCGTCCATGTTAGTGTCGACCCAGATGTAGTTGCCCAAGCTGCCGTCACCGGTGTAACCAAAGTCTACGGTATCGATCTGCTCGTTTGGCCCCAAATTCACAACGTTTGTTGAATTACCGCTGTTTGGATCAGTAGGGCCGTCTGGATCAGCGCTGATGCTTACACCTGGCGGCAGCGTACTTTCGTCTACCGTCACCCTGTAGATGCCTTCTGGCAGCTTGTCAAAGAGATAGCTGCCGTTGACATCTGTCGTCGTGGTAATCGTTTCACCATTGGCAAAGGTCAGCGTGACAACCACGCCCTCAATGCCCGGATCATCTGTCGCTTCGACGCCATCGTTATTTACGTCATAGAAGATTGTGTCGCCGATAGAGCTTTGGCCTACATAGCCAAAGTCTACGTCGGTTTTGTCCTCGCCCATATCCAGTTGGAATGCCGTATTGCCATCTGGTGTTCCACCTGAACCAAGCGTGCCGCTATCCAGATCATACGTGTTGGTTACCCCACCAGGTAAGGTGCTTGTGTCTACTCCTATTGTGTACGGACCCTGCGGCAGATTATCGAAGAGATAGTTGCCTGTTGCGTCCGTTGTGGTTGTAATCACTTCGATGTTGCCCGAAGCCGTCATCGTGGCGGGCAGCGTCAGCGTGATCACCACGCCCGTAATGCCCACTTCGGTTGGATCTTGAATGCCATCTTCGTTCACGTCCAGCCAGATATAGTCGCCCACGGATCCGACGCCCGTGTAGCCAAAATCAATCGTTGGATTATCTTCGTTTGCGCCCAGCGTCACGCTTGCGATTGAGTCATCCCCACCTTCGGGATCCGCGCTCAGCGTCATGCCCGGTGGCAGCGTGGTCTCGTCGACCGTCACCGTGTAGTCGCCAGCGGGCAGGTTGGTAAATTCGTAGAAGCCATTGGCGTCTGTGGTGGTTGTGACTGTTTCACCATTTGAGAAGGTCAACGTAATCAGCACACTTTCGATGCCCGGTTCGTCCACACCTTCTATTCCATCATTGTTAATATCGTAGAAAATTGTGTCGCCCAGCGAGCTGTTGCCCACGTAGCCAAAGTCAACATCGTTATTGGTTTCACCAGCGCCCAGATCAACCGTAGCGATGTGCGGCGTGCCTGTGCCGTCGGTATCAAAAGTTTCACTTACGCCAGCGGGCAGCGTGCTTGTGTCGATTTCTACCGTGTATTCACCAGCGGGCAGATCGGGGAAGTTGTAGTACCCTAGATTGTCCGTCGTGGTTGTCAGCACTCGCGTATCGGTCGTACCGTCGGCTAGCACAACGGGCAACGTCAGTGTGATCACCACACCCGGGATGCCTACTTCGCTTGCATCCTGCACGCCATCCTCATTCAGGTCGAGCCAAACGTAATCGCCGATTGCGCCCGTACCCGTGTACGAGAAATCTTGATCCAGATCGCTCTCTTCTTCTGGCGTCAACGTTGCGGTCGATTCGCTTTGTGTTGCCGTGCCGTCGCTGTCGTACGTTTCGATTAGGCCAGCGGGGAGCGTTGTCGTATCCACCGTCACCGTGTAGATTTCGTGGTACAAGTTCTCGAAGAGATAGGTGCCGTTGGCGTCTGTCGTCGTTGTAATTACCTCACCATTTGGCAGCTCGAGCATGACCACAATACCCTCTAGCGGAATCTCGCCCACGGTTGCCGTTGGCGTGCCCGAGTTGTCGATGTCGTACCAGATGGTGTCGCCGATCTGGCCGTCGCCCGCGTAGCCAAAGTCCACGTCGTCGCGATCTTCGCTTACGCCTAGCGTTACGGTCTCAGCAGAATCATTGTCGCCGCTCAAGTCAGAATTGTTAACGTCCATACCGCTTGGCAATGTACTTGTGTCTACCTCGACAGTGTACTCACCAGCAGGCAGATTCGGGAAGTTGTAGTTGCCGTTTGCATCCGTCGTCGTGGTAATGACGTTCGAACCGTCGGGCAGAACGTAGCCAGCGGGCAGCGTCAAGCTTATCACCACGCCCGGGATGCCGTACTCAGCCGGATCGAGCACACCGTCGCCATTTTGGTTAAACCAAACCGTGTCGCCCAGAGAGCTATCGCCTTGGTAGCCAAAGTCCACGTCGCGTCGATCTTCGCCTACCGCTAGCGTCACTTCGCTAATCGAGTCGAGGCCCCCATCAAGATCGAAGGTCTCGCTCAGGTCGGCAGGAATTGTGGTGGTGTCTACAGCAATGGTGTACGTCGATCCCGCGCCATAGAAATCGCTGCTGTACAGATTATCGAACAGATATTCACCATTCGCATTGGTGGTGGTTGTAATTACCTGACCATCTGGCAGAGTCAGCTCTACCACCGCACCTGGAATACCGGGTTCGTTTGGATCTTGCACGCCGTCGCCGTCGTAATCGATCCACAGGCGGTCACCGATGCTGGCGTCGGCATTATAGCCAAAGTCGGCATCTTCGTAATTTTCGCCCGGTGCGAGACTATACGTATGTGTGTCATCCAACGTGCCGTCGGGGTCACCCGATTGGGTTACATCGCTCGGCAATGTGCTTGTGTCCACCTCGATGGTATAGTCACCGGCGGGCAGATTGGGGAAGCTGTACGTGCCGTCTACCGCGGTAGTCGTCGTCAACACCTGCGTGTCGGTCGTGCCGTCGGCTAGCACAATCGGCAGCGTTAACGTGATCACAATGCCGCCGATACCCACTTCCTCTGGATCTTCAACGCCGTCATTATTGTCGTCCAGCCAAATGGTGTCGCCAATGGAGCCGATACCCGTGAACGAAAAGTCAACGTCTGTGACGTCAGTTGGCACATCATCATCAGGAATGGTTACTGGCGTACTTGAATCATTATTGCCATCCTGATCATAAGTGGCGGCCATGCCCGGCGGCAGCGTGCTGGTATCGACCGTTACAACGTAGGCGCCCGGTGCCAATCCTTCGAAGATATAACCGCCATCAGCGTCGGTTGTGGTAGTGATGACTTGCCCACTTGGCAATGTCAGTTCGACTATGACGCCTTCGATACCTGGCTCGCCTGCATCTGGCGTTGCGGTGCCAGAGTTGTCGATATCCCACCAGATTATGTCGCCGATGGAGTTGAGCACAACCATGTCCTCATCGGTAGCGGTGTTGTCGCTTGGGTCACCGTCCGTACCCTTCGATCCATCATCCTGCACTTGGACCACGTTGGTTAACGTATCCGTTCCGCTATAGGGTTGGTTTACTTGAATCGTAATATCCACTGTGGTGCTGGCACCGTTTGGTCCAAGCCCTGATGGGATGGTCCACACAACGACGCCGCTGCCCGCAACCGTTTCGGCACCGCCAGCGGTAGCCGATACAAAGCTCGTGCCAACTGGGATTGTGTCCGTTATGGTAATGGTTGGTGCGCTCGTTGCGCCATCGTTTGTCACGATAATTGTGTACGTTGTGGTCTCGTCCGGGTTGATCAGCGTGATGCCGTCATCCTTCACAACGCCAATCTCTGGCGTGACTATTGTAATATCGTCATTGTCGCTCACATCTAGTTCGTCGCGCTCGCTGGGATTATTGCCCGGTAGCGTGGTTGCCTGTGAAACGGTGGCAATGTTATCGATTACCTGCGTGTCGGTAACGGCGAGCGTCACCTCTGCGGTGAAGACAAATGTTTTTGTTTCGCCCACCAGCAAATCGCCACCGCTATACGTTGCCGTAATCACGCCGCCAGCCGCGGCGCTTGGTGTGCTAAAGGTATAGCTGATTGGCGTGCTGACGCTGGTGATGTTAGTAAAGTAGGCAGCCGGAATTGGATCGGTGACGATCACATCATAGGCTGTACTTGTGCCAGTGTTGGCCACTTCTAATGTGATGGTAATTACGTCGCCCGCGCCTGCTAGATCATTGGCGGTCGGCGTTTCGATATTCTTGCTGATAGTCATGGCTGGTTCAACCACGATCACATCGACATCGCCACCATCTACAACCGTGGCGCCATCCGTTCCGTCAGTGTAGGAGAGCTCGGCGGCATTGTTGATGACGCTCTGTGTATCGGTGCCAACGTTGGCGGGAATATCGTCTACGCGTGCCACAATGCGCAAGGTGACCGTGTTTTGGTCTGTGCCCATTGCGGCGGTTGTGTTTACTGTGCCAAAGTCAAAGGTCATTACGCCGCTGCTGTTGGCAAAGGTTGGTGCAGTAGTCAAGTCGCCGCTGTAGTTGGTCACATCTACTGCGTGGCTCACATAGGCCAAACCGCCGCCTATGGTGTCGGTTACAAGCAGATCTGGCGTGACGCCCTCAGGCAGCACGATCTCTAACGTATAGGTGATCAGCTCGCCGATGGTAACGTTGTTGCCGCTCGTGTTGCCGTCGGCCTCTAGCAGCGAAGTCGCTTCCAGCGATTTAGCAATCTGAGGCGTATCAAGCGTAGTGTCAATGTCGTCACTGTCGCTGTAATCGTTAGGGCCGCCATCTTCGCCATCTCGTTCGTCTACCCCTACATTTGGATCGGTTGGATCCGAGCCGGTGGGATTGTTTGGTGTGCCGCCCTCTGGCAAGCTGGTATAGGTCAGGTCAACCAAGTTTTCGATTGTGTCACCATTGAGCGTTGGCGTGATAACGATAGCGGTTACGCGTACGGTTGCAGTTTCGCCCGGCTGTAGCTGATCCATCGCAACATAAGCGAGTCCGCCAACTGTGCCTGCTGCATCGGATGCGCTTGTGTCCGAAGTTGTTCCAGCAGGTTCGCTGCGAACAATCACACTCTGTAATTCGAGCTGACTTTCTAGCGTGTCTGAGATAACTAACTCATAGGCCGTTGCTGTGTTTGCGGTATCGGCTGCCGTAACAACCAAGTCGTAAACAATTTCATCCCCAGCATCGGCTGGTGCAGCAACAATGCTTTTTTCAATGCTAAGCGATGGTTCGACCACCGTAACCGTAACGGGGAGAGAGGTGGCTACTTCTACACCATCACCAATAACAGTATAAGTATTTGGTAGGTCGGTTGCCTCTTGATTGGTTGCCACATTGTTGACCAGAACATTCATCTCGACCAGCACATACTCACCATCATCATCACCATCTGCATTGGTCAACACTCCGAACAGGAATGAAACGTCGTCACCAGAGGCAAAGGGGCTGCTTTGGATGGCGGATGAGGGTAGTGTAAAGCTCGGTGTAATGGTTGCAATCGTTGTATCGTCACCGATCAGGTAAAGATCCGCGTTGGCTGGATCGCTCCCAGGAAAATTGGAAGAGTTAAGAGTAGCCGTACCATTAGTCGAAACAATAGCCGCTTTGGCGCTTCCTTCTATATATTGCATACCGGCTGGCAAGTTGTCGCGCATAACCATCTCCGAAGTTAACCCTTCGGCCAGCGCGATGAGCAGTCGGTAGCGAACAATTTCACCTATCGCCACATCGGTTCCTGCTGTATGGTCTTCCGATGTCGCGACGATACTCTTTTCTAACACTGGATAGGTATAGCCGGAATCAATTGTTGGATTGTTCTCATTGACGCCTAGCGCAATAACAGAGGTGCGTCCAAAATCTGGTTGCTTGTCTGTAATATCCGAATCATCCGCATCGCCATTAGGACCAGCGGTATTATTTTGTACGGTATAATCAGCCAAAGTCGGGCGCACGAACTCTACAATATAATCCCCTGAATGAAGATTTGTAAATGTGTAAAGACCGCTGGCCGAAGTGGTTGTTGTGTAAGGCGTGCCGGGGCTATAGGGATTGTCCGCGGGTGTACCGTCGCCATTGTAAAGACGGACAATAACATTCGCTATGCCGAGGTCGCCAACATTCTGTATACCGTCCCCGCCACCGTCAAACCAGACACGATCTCCAAGTTCGCTTGCAACGACTTCGCTCGTCACAATATTCGAAACACCTTTTAGCAGCCCCGCAGCGGTACCGGTAAAGCCATTGGCGTAGATATCACCTTCCAAATTATTGGTTGCATCTAAGCTCACCAAAATTTGGCGCGATGGAGCGCCCGACGCAAAGTCGGTGCCTAATATACGAATGGCCGTTACAGGGACGCCATTGGCTGGATCAGGACAGCTTCCGGTGCCAAATTCAGCCTGCGTACACCAGCCCGTTGATGCATCTGCTGGCTGATTTGATGGATCATCAGGGTTGTCGTTAATTGAGGCCGGTGCAGCTGCAGAATAGACGACAGTCTCCCCATTGAAGACTTGAACGTTATTTAGCGCGAGCGTCCCATTAAAGTTACTGGCGGGTATACGACCATCTCCGTTGTAGGGCAGCACATCGATCAGATCGAGCGCGGCGAGCGGATCGGCACTAGTATTAGCATAACGTAAGCGGAACGTCATCGACTCATTACGCTCTTCGAGTGGCGTTAGCGAGTCTTTGAAAACGCTCATCGAGGCTAGATTGACCGCTAGAATATCACGCTCAGCATCGCGTTCGCTATCGGGCGACGTATCATCTGGAGAATAGATCAACGCGTCGTTTTCAACATTGGTGTTGTTTGGTGTATCAAAACTAATGTCGACATCAAATGTAATATCGGGTGGAAATGTGTCATCACCCGGCGTTACATCACCAAAATTCCAAACTAGTGTCGTTTGCCCCACGGCTGGCGTATCGGGAATGATCGATGTCGGTGGATAGCTGAAACTATCTGGCACCAATTCTACGTAAGACGAGAGCACGTCGGTCAACACAACGCTACGGGCAACAGGTGGCTCAACAATCGTAGCGGGCTTGATCACGAATGGATTAAGGAAGTAGGTTATTCGCTCGCCAGCGCGATATTGATTAATCGAATCATCTGGCAGCAGTTCTTTCTCTACACGCACAATGGCTGTCGTTAGCTTAATGCGATCACCGATAGAACCAAGCGCGGTATTTGGATTATAGCTACCTTGATTCCAGTTGCCGTTATTCAATTCTGGAAATTGGCGCTTACCATGATTTGGTAAAATTGTGCCATCGTCACCGGGTAGTGCCTCAAATTGAATAGCGGCACGGACGGTCCTGCCCGGTTGAAGTGGATCAACAACGGTAACGCGCACTTTGGTTATATTTGCAGCACCTCCCGGTACATCACTCGTGTTTGTATACCAACCCGTCTTTACCGTATCACAACTTGCCGTGCGGTGTTCATCAAAGTACGAACCATCACCATTGTTATCCTGATAAGCGGTAGCGGTGTATCCACCAAGTCCATCAGGTGCGCCGTCGCCGTATTCAATAACCATCGAAGCGGCAGCACCCGATTGATTGCTCCACGTGTAAACGGCATCGCCAGCAGTGATATCTTTTACAATCTGTGTATTGTTATCGACTAGATCACACATGCGCACGCCCTCCAAATCGAGCGCACCAACATTATTGTGGTTTAGCACAGCAGCAAAAGTTTGCCCAGGCATGACCACGCCATCGCCAGATTCACGCGCCGATTGACCAGGTACGTATGCATAGACAGCATTATTTGCCGCGTTGATGTACCATTTATCGAAATTTCCTGCGTAGCTTTTGAGGACAAATTGTTTGTCATTATTAGCGAGTGGTTCCAAACCCTCCCCAAAATTCGATTGCCCACTAACACTGTTCGGATCAAAGTCCATATATTCATTTATAACCGTAATTTCGCCATCATCATCAGTGCCAACAACGCCATCATTACCAGCAGCAACATCCGTTAGCGGAATCCAGATCGAAATAACGCCCGAAACTACGTAACGGTCGTTGCCAAGCAGTTGATTGTTTGCGGCACGCTCGGCAAAGTGATCGCCCGTTGTGTCTGCCCCTGCAATCGTAATACCGACCGTTTGATCACCATTATCGACACAGGTCCACGTACCAGAATCTGCAACAGATCTATCTGGCCGAGATGCAGGTCCAAGCGCAATTGACCCGTATGGAATGTACGTATCGCGGCGGCCAGAAGCAAAGTAGTTTGGCCCGCAGCCAGCAATGCCGCCGCCTGAGGGAAAGATCGCGGTATCGCCATTGTAATAGCGCGAGTTGGGCGACACGCCAGAGAAATCGTCCGTAAAGGTCAGATCATCTGTTACTTGCTCGCTGCCTTTGCCGCCAGAAATTTTAACAATGACAGGAAAATGATAGATAAGGCCATCTGTCATCACACCTGTTGCGGGGTGAATGCCATCCGCTTTTATGGGCAGGTTGACGGCCCGATCTTTGGCAACATCTAAGCGCGGTGCAGCCGAGACGATAGTGTTAACCGGATCGCTCGTCTGCGCGCCAGATGAATTGTCTGCCTCAATCGTAGCCGTTATGGCAAAATTTTCACCCTCTTTTGCATTACCCAACACGGTAACTGCAGGCTTTATCTGCCCAGGCGAACCACCTGCGTAATCACCCAAGTTACAGGTGGCAGTTAATCCATCAGGAGAAAGTGTATACCCCCCCGGACACCACGTGTTCAATGAGGTTTCGTCCCAAGCCAAATAGATGGTGCCATCTGCACTAGTTGGCAAAGTCATGTCGACGCGCGTATTTTGGCCGATTTCGCCCGCTACATTCACTTCGAAATTTATTTTGTAGATGACGGTATCCAACGTTCGCACATACTCGTCGTCTTTACTACAGTCATCGCCTGGCGTATGCGCCGTTCCTGGGCACGCCCCTTCTGTATTGTACGGCCCAGAACCAGTGGCTTCATGTTCCAGCGTAATCGCTAGATCCACAATGCCATCTTGGGCATACACAGCCTCGGTTGCTCCTGCTATTGCAAATATAAACAATAGCAGCAACACCACAAGCCGTTTCCAAACTGCACCGAAATAATTAATCTTCATATATTTAATTTGCTCCATATAGCTATTTTCGTTAGGCCATTCCAAGATTTAAATTGTTCACAAACATGTGCCCTTCCCCAGCAAAAACCGCGAAATTTGCATACGCTTCGGTCAACTATTTTTGATTCACCTTCGCTTTAGTTATTGATGAAAATTACTTCGTTTGGCATCTTTCATCAATTGAATGGATATTTACAATTCGCACAGGCAATTTTCATATTGCATTTACAAGAATTGGATCTGCTCGTCCTTCTTAATTTTTTGCGAACCACGGGACCAATTCATGCGCTAAATGCTAAAGGATAGGCAAAATCAACTGTCAAAAGTATCATGTCAATAGTATCGGCAATATAATCATGTTCATATCATTGTTAATATAACTATTGTTAATATAACTATTTAATATGAGTTAATATGAGGCAAATGTATCTTCTCAATAAGTAGCGGTAGCGTTGGTTGAGTGCTGTGGCAGTATGCAGTGTATCGAAACCAAGCGGCTTATTTACCCCAAAATATTGAAAAGATACAGGCAAATGAACATTGAGTGTGAGGTTTTATAAAAAAGTGTGTTAGCTTACATAGTCATCATTAGACTAAATAGGAGTTGAATTGTATCGAAAATTATTTGTGATTTTTTCTATAATTAGAATAAGTCTACTTAGAAAAGTAGAACATAGCTCAAAAGTACTAAAATTTTTTGGCTAAACCAATAAACCCTATGATATATTTTTTTACCTTACAATATATGGACGAATTATTCTTTATACAACAAAAGTTTTGTTTACATTCCATAATTTGCAGGATCGACAGAATAAACATATTTACATTCAATCATAAATGAAAATTATTACAGCATTTTACGTGTATTATCACCAAATCATGTTAACATTGTCCGAGTGTCCATCGCTGATACTCTAAACAATATCGTTCTGTCAGAACTTAAGAATATTCTTGCCTTAAACTGAAATGCAACCACATAGATATCAGTATTCGAATGAGTGTCCATAGATAGATTATAATAATCACAGATTAAGTTCTAAACGGCTGAAGCAAACCAAATAAGGCTCTTTATGATCTCATATGGTGGACAATTGTAGGTCACATCTATCAACTACTAAACACATCTTCTCAATATTTTGGGATACGGATAGCATAGACTAAGCTTTTACGAAGTGAAATAGTCGAAGCCAAAGCAGACTCCACTACTTAATTTAAAAGATTCATTGAAAAGATATTATTCAACTAGATTAAATCATGCTGACCCTGAGATAATTACTAGATAATTACGCTCATTTGCCAACAATATACGTCCTGTAAATATCTCAACAAGATGACAAATTGGCATACTTTTGTGCGAGATGAATAAACTAATAAAGAGACAAAATACGATGCACAAATCCACACAATCAATGCTAAACCAAGTAGCGGAACAAACTGCCTTGCAAACTGAATCCTACTTCCGTTGCTTTCGCGGCTGCACAGGCAAATATCCGCTAAACCAAGTAATCTACCGCTGCCCAACCTGCGACGGGCTGCTAGAGGTCTACCACGAACGCGAGCCGTTGCGCGCCCGATCCGCTAATGAGTGGAAAGCCCTGCTCAACAAGCGCGCCGGAACCACCGAATGGCCCTATGGCAGCGGCGTGTGGGCCATGCGAGAATGGGTTGTGCCGACCTTACACGACGATAATGTTGTTAGCATGTTCGAAGGTAATTCCAACCTCTTTTGGGCAGATAGATTGGGCAAGCAGATCGGCGTCCCCGACCTGTGGATCAAACAGTGTGGCAACAGCCATACCGGCAGCTTCAAAGATCTAGGCATGACAGTTCTCGTCAGCGTGGTCAAACAGATGATGACCGAGGAAAACAACGCAGTCAAAGCAGTCGCCTGCGCCAGCACCGGCGACACAAGCGCCGCGCTTGCCGCGTACGCCGCGTATGCGGGGATTCCCTCAATTATCTTTCTGCCAGCCGGCAAAGTTAGTACGGCTCAACTGATACAGCCTGTTGCCAACAACGCCCACGTCCTCGCGCTCGACACCGATTTCGACGGCTGCATGAAAATTGTGCAAGAGGTTACGCAGGATCAAAGCATCTATCTGGCCAACTCGATGAACAGTCTGCGCATCGAAGGCCAGAAAACAGTTGGCATCGAAATTATTCGGCAATTTGATTGGGAAGTACCCGATTGGATCATTATTCCAGTCGGCAATTTGGGGAACATCAGCGCGCTCTACAAAGGCTTCAAACTTCTTGTGGATCTGGACATCATCAACAAAATGCCGCGACTCGTTGCCGCGCAAGCCGCCCACGCCAGCCCCTTTTACCAGAGCTTTAAGAATGGCTTCAAAGAAAAAGTCTCGGTCCAAGCCGAAGAGACGCTGGCCAACGCAATTCGCATCGGTGATCCAGTCAGCTACGAAAAAGCCGTCCAAGCCGTGCAAGAAAGTAATGGCCTCGTCGAAGCCGTCACCGAAGACGAACTAGCCAACGCCGCCGCCTTCTCGGATATGAGCGGCATGTTTGCCTGCCCACACACCGGCGTGGCGCTTTCGGTACTCTATAAATTGGCTGAAAAAGGGGAAATCAAGTCGAGTGACCGCGTCGTCGTCATCAGCACTGCGCATGGCCTAAAATTCACTAACTTCAAAGTCGGCTACCACGAGGGCGACCTCAACGAAGTCGAAAGCAAATTTGCCAATCCGCCCACCTATCTTCCCGCCAATCCCGACGAGGTGCGAGAGACCATTTCAGCCAAACTAGACGGATAGTTTCCAAGAAAAAAGTCCCATCTCTGCTTTTTGAAATGTGGCGCAGAGTTTTTCTGGATAGGTATATAAATGGAATTGCAATCTTATCTGGATCGCATCAATTATCGCGGTCCACTTGAGCCAACCTTCGACACGCTGTGCGCGATCCATGCTGCGCATTTGCAAAGCATTGCTTACGAAAATCTAGACATACATTTAGGCAACGAAGTCTCAATCGAGTTTGCTCAGATTGTGGACAAAATTATCCATCGGCAGCGCGGCGGCTGGTGCTTCGAGATGAATAGCCTGCTCGCATGGGCGTTGACGGATCTCGGCTATAGCGTCGCGCTTCTTGGCGCAGCAGTGGGTCGACAAGAAGGTGACGACAGCACCCACCTCAACCATTTAATTCTGCGCGTCGATATTAACGAGCCAGAGCAACCGTACTTGGCCGATGTGGGATTTGGCAATGGATTCTTGCTGCCGCTGCCATTGGCCCAAGGAACGTATAGCCAAGAGTTTATTCAGCACGAGTTGACCGTAAAAAATAGTGAAAATAGCAGAGGCTGGTGCTCCTATCGCAACGTGAACGACAATTTTGGCTTCGACTTCACCCTACAGCCACGCACCATCAACGAATTTGCAGATCAGTGCCATCGCCTGCAAACGTCACCCGAATCAGGATTTGTTAAAGCAACGGTCTGCCAAATTTTTCAGGAGAAAGATCATATCTCGCTACGTGGCGTCGTACTCAAAGAGATGCGTTCAACGAACACAACTAAACGCGAAATCGACTCGCTCGCGGAGTATAGCAATCTACTAACCGACACATTTGGCCTCAAGTTAACGCAGCCCGAAATTGAGCAGCTTTGGTCTATTGTTCTCGAACAGCATCAAGCCTGGGTCGCCGCGGGACGGCCTTAAGAATTGAACTCGACACGACTCATTTGATTGAAGAGCATATGCGCAAATCGCACCTACTCCATTCAGATCTCTTAACTTATTTTGCTTATTGTCGAAAAACAAAAAAAACACGCTGTAGCCAACAATGATTAATAATCACTTTGCGACTTTGCAACCTTCTAATCCTGCAACTTTTATACCCTTAACTACCATGACCGAAGATCGAATCGCCAACCTAACCTACCACTCCACCTCATTCTCGCAAGGGCGCATGGACTTTACGTGGGAAGAATTAACCGATGATGAACGCACAAAAGCCTACGCCGATTGGGACGCAGGCAAAGGCTTAATCGGTGGGAACCCAGAAAGAAGGCCCCATCCTGATTTTTGGGCAGATTGGATGATCGATCGTCCATTTTTCCGCACGCTGGCGCTAGACAACGAGCGCAGCCGCACCGGATCCGAGATACGTCAACAGCTTGCAGGCGACCGACCGCTCGAAGTGGAGATCGGCTTTGGTCGTGGCGACTTCATCCTCGACCGCGCGCGTCGCTACCCGGATCGGATCTTTCTGGCGTACGAAGTCAAAACCAAGGCCACTCGACTCTGCCTGCAACGGGCCGAACAAATGGCGCTTGAAAACTTGTGGTTCAGCGACGATGACGCCCGCTTTAGCTTTCCCCGGATGATAGATGACGGTCGCATCGACACCGTCCACGTTCTCTTTCCCGATCCATGGTGGAAGGATCAACATCGCGTCAAGCGGCTCTTCTCGCCGCCCTTTGTCGATCTGCTTGCCACCAAAATCAAGTCCGGCGGACTACTCTTTTTTAAAAGCGACGTTCAGGAGTACGGCGATTTAGTGAGCCACTTGGTTGGTCAACACGATGCGTTTCTGTTACACGATCCAGCACTTGCCGAGCGCATCGGAGAATTCGCCATTACGCATCGCGAATATTGGTGTCAGGTAAAAAACAAGCCTGTGCATAGCTACTACTTTTTGCGCGGGTAAATTATTCAACATCCCAGATAGTACCTCGTGGATACCTTCCAAAAGTTGGAGGATTACCAATAATCAATCTTGAAAATCTCAACTCAATAAAACCCATGACAATCACATCCAAACCCGCCCCCCTCCTAACCGTATTAGAAGAAGACAAACATGCTTGGTTTGCAGGCCGCACGCGCGCCATCCAAAAATATCTCGACGCGGAGCTTGGCACTGCGGGCGCAACGGATCGACTGGTCCTGGACGTTGGCAGCGGCGCGGGCAACATGGCCCATCACCTTGCGCACTATGGCCACGTAATCGGTCTCGACAACAATATGCGGCCGCTTGCCGTTGCGGATCAACGCGACGTTAAAGTCTGTCAATCCTTGGGCGATATTATGCCCTTCGACGACAACGCATTTGATCTTGTTACCCTGCTCGACACCGTTGAACATATCCCCGATGAGTTTGGCGTCTTTGCCGAATGCCTGCGCGTGCTCAAGCCCGGCGGCAAACTCATGATCACCGTGCCAGCCTTTATGTGGCTGTGGAGCTACAATGACGAAATTAACGAACATCAGCGCCGCTACACCGCATCCGAATTGCGCCAAAAGTTAGAGATGAGTGGCTTCCGCGTCAAGCGCATCAGCTACAACAATTTCTTCCTCTTCCCCGCTATTGCCGGGATTCGTTTGCTGCGCCCCTACAATCCAGATCTTGAAAGCCCCCATTTGACCGAGGAAGATGAGGTCTACCAAGTCGAAATGGAGCCGATCCCCGAGCCGGTCAATTCGATCCTGCACGCAGTCGGTTGGCTTGAAGCCGAAATGCTGCAACGCTTCCCGCTGCCCTTTGGTACAAGTGTGTTAGCCATCGCAGAAAAGATTTAACCCACTATGCATAGACAAAGCCGTTTACCCAATTTGCGCGCCCACAGGGCAGTCCTTTCTCTGTTTATCATTCTCACCATTATTTTCTCGTGGCCCCTCATCGGACGGATCTTCACACACGTGCCTGGCGTGGCGCAGTGGGCCTTTGACGAATCGACCTTTGTTTGGAACATTTGGTATTTCAAACACTCTGTTGTCGATCAGCTGAGCAGCCCACTCCACAGCGATCTCATCTACTACCCGCTCGGCATCGATCTCGTTCTGTACACCTACAACTTCTTTCACGCGATCCTTTCGCAGCCGCTCTTCCTCGCCACGAATCTACCCTTTGCCAGCAACGTCTCGTTACTATTCAGCACGATCATGAGTGGGTATGGCACCTTTCTGCTCGTGCGCTACTTGCTTGGTAAAGAGGAAATTAAGAGAGTAGAGAGTAAAAGATTGGCTAACCGTTCAACTTCGGACAGCCCCAATCTTTCAGGCATCCCTTCACCTCTTCACCTCTTCACCTCTTCACCGCTTTTCCTCGCCCCCATCATCGCCGGGATCCTCTATGCGTTTGCATCCAACCGCGCCATCTACGCTGCGCTCGGTCACTACGACATGGTCACCACCCAGTGGATCCCCTTTTACGCGCTCACACTTTTACGCAGCCTCGATCAACAATTAACCAGCCGTCAACGCACCAAATCGGCCCTGCTCGCAGGCATCTTCTTCGCCTTCAACGGCCTCGCCGAAATGATCACCGCCCTCTTTCTCGCCATCTTTACAATTATCGTCGTGCTACACTTTCTATTCACGAATAGAGGAGTCTCTGACAAAAGAACCGACAATAGCGGACCCACTCACCTTGTCACCTTGTCACCTCTTCACCTTATCATCTCTTTATTAGTCGTCGGCATCACCGCCTTCACCCTCTGGTCCCCCGCCCTGTTGCCCATACTCACCCAGTTCCTGACCAACGACTTCTCGCTTAAAGGCTGGGGCGAAGCGATCCCGCTGAGCACCGATCTGCTTGGTTGGTTCACGCCCTCCGCGCTGCATCCCATTTTTGGCGTCGACTTGATCCCCGAACTGCGCGCCATCCAATTACGCGCGTTGGCAAATGACCCTGGTCCCGTTGGCTTTCGCGATCTGAACACCGTCTTCCTCGGCTGGATCACGCCCGCGCTGGCCCTCATCGGCGCGCTGCTCTTTTGGAAGCGCGTTCGCATCTGGGCATGGACCAGCATCCTTTTCGGCCTCTTTACTCTTGGCCCCTTCCTGCAAATCAACGGCCAGTACCGCTTCAATCTCGACGGCGTCGACGCCACCTTTCCAATGCCCTACGCGCTGCTGCATTTCATCCCCATTATTAAAGCCAACCGCGCGCCGAATCGTAATAGCGTTATCCTAATGTTGGGTTTAGCCGTACTTGCTGCCTACACTATCAACGCCATCTTCAACCGGCTCGCACAAACCCGCCGTTCACCATTCACGATTCGCAGTTCACCATTCACAATTGCAGTGGCAGTAATCCTTGCCGCCCTTATCCTCTTCGAACACATGACCATCCCGCTGCCGCTTTCCGACGCACGCGTGCCCGATGTCTACGCGCAAATTGCCGCTGATCCCTCCGAGGTTGCGGTCATGCATTTGCCGCTTGGCTGGCGCAATTCCTTTGGCACCTTTGGTGCAGAACGCACGCGGCTGCAATATTATCAGACGACTCACGGCAAGCCCATGCTTGGCGGCAACATTAGCCGCGCGCCCGACTTTAAAATGGATTACTTTAGGCGTCTGCCCTTCTTCAGCGTGCTGGCCGATATCGAAGCCGGAACGCCCGTTGCCCCCGAACGAATCAATGCGGCCCGCGCCCAAGCCGACGAGCTGATGCAGCTTTACAACGTGGGCTACGTCCTCTTTATGCCGCCCATCGAGCAGCGCTTTCCGTACGCCGATACGTGGCAGGCAACGTGGGATTTTGCCAAAGAAACGCTGTCGCTCGAAGCAGAGCCTTTCTGGACGCAGGATGGTATCGAAGCCTATAAAATTACGCAAAATAACAGCACCCTTTCGGAGAAATTCAAGCTGGATCTCGGCACGCCCGGCACCTTTGCCTATCGTGCTGAAGGCTGGGACGCAGCCGAAATTGATGAACCGTATCAAACGAGCGCGACATGGGCAACACCGCTGAACAGACTCAGCAGTCGCCTCTTTTTGCCACTGAAAAATGTAGATCCGAATGCCGCCTATACGCTCACCACACGGGTGCGACCATTTGTGCTGCCCCAAAGCGTGGGCGTGCGGATCAATGGCCAATTACTCGACGTCCAACCCATGATTGACGATTGGAAAGAGCTTATGTGGGCGATCCCCAGCAGCGTGGCACAAGCGGGCATCAACGATGTGGAGCTCATTTGGCAGCGTGTCGATGTGCCGCGCCAGTTTAATCCAGGCAGTAGGCAGATCGGATCCACAGGCGTGGATTTGCCCGTTGATATGGACATTAATGCATTTGCAGAAGGTGGATTTATTGCGCTCTTTGATGACGAAACGGGGGAGCAAACCGATGCGTCGGCGGGGCGACGGGGCGTAAATGTAACAGTTTTGGATAGCGCGGGTGAGGTGATCGAGATGGTCGGCTTCGACACGGCCGCCAACGAGTTCGAGAGCGAAAAGCTGGCCGAGTTTCTGCGAGGCGTCGGCCCCAATCAGCCGATTTTGATTGCCAGCAATGGCGATGCAACCGCGTTTTTAACCGAGCCAGCAATCGACGCCTTGCGCGGCATCGGCGCAGATCTATCGCTGGATAGCCTGCGCACGAATTCGTTTGCGATTGTGGGTGTGCAGGGTGCCGCGGCTGGATCCGCTGCGGTGGTGGTCGACCCAAACAAGGCGTTTTTGCGCATCACGTTAAATCGAGATCGGCGTCCGTTGGCCGCGGCGGTCGACTGGGTGGAGTTGAAGCCGTAATTGACAGCTCGTAGGGATATGAGGCCGGGCGGGATGGATCAATGCCATGCAGAGTGATGGTGGTCGCTCGATCTTGTATCCGCATGGACGGGCACACAATGGCAGTAGGAATTTGTCAGTGCGGACACAAGATGGCGGGGAATCGTATCGCTGGGAAGTGGCAAGGTGGTGGGTCGCCGACCTCATGTCCCTACGGGTATCGATTTACAAAACGGGACTATTTTTTTTACGTTGTGTGCGGATACGGTGGATGAAATTGTGGAAGGTGTCCCACGGTAAAATGCTGGTGCGCAACCGGATCAGCGTGTAAAAGGCGCGGAAGATCTCCCACTTGCTGATCTTGCTGGATCCGAGCGTGCGGTTGACAAAGGTGATGGGCGTTTCGCCAATGCGGAAGCCCGCAGCTTGGCAGTGGAAGGCCATTTCGATGAGGAAGCTGTAGCCGCTGCTGAAGATCGAGTCGAGGGGGATACTTTCTAAAACGCGGCGTCGGTAGCAGCGGAAGCCCGCGGTACAGTCGTGCGTTTCGACGCCTAGTGCGAGGTGTGCTAGCCAATTTGCGGTCGAGCTAATCATCTTGCGGTAAAGGGGCCAGCCGACCACGTCACCGCCCGGTATATAACGGCTGCCAACGACCATATCGTAGTCGCTCGACGCCATATCGAGCAGAGCGGGCAGGTTGGCGGGGTTGTGGCTAAAATCTGCGTCCATGGTGCAGAAGTATTGATAGTCGCGCGCTAGCCCAAAATGGAACCCCGCTTTGTAGGCGGTGCCAAGGCCAAGTTTGCCTTCGCGGTGGACCACATGCACGCCGCTGTCGTCCGCACTAAATTGATCTGCAATTGCGCCGGTGCCATCGGGAGAGTTGTCGTCTACAATCAAAACGTGTATATCGCCAGGCAACGAGCGAAGCTGCGTGATCAGTTCGGGTAAATTTTCGCATTCATTATAGGTGGGAATAATCGCAAGCGCTTGACCAAACCATCTTTTTGACATGCTCTCTCCTGAGGGTCGAGGTATGCGGAATTTGGGTGTCCGCGTCATACTCCAATACATATAAAGTAGTTTTGTATGTATTAGAGCATTATGCGTTGAATAACGATCTGGGTCAAGTTTGGCGAAATCATTGGGTGCCTTTTGGTTTGGGTGCGTGAGGTATTTCCAACCACACATACATGATTCGACTTTGTCACCCCTGAGCAGTCAGGGGTCCAAAAATGGGCAGCAGAGTCATTATTGACCGATGCTTGTCCTGGGATTGTCGTGACAATTGACGGCAACGAGGAATGTTCTTTGTCAATAGCATAAGATCTCTACTGTCGGGTCTTTGGATTCCTGATCAGTCAGGAATGACAATGGTGCAGCTTTTTTGACCCAATCCTATAAACTTGGAGTGCCAAAATTAGAATATACTCCAAAACCATTAAACCAACTGAAGAAAACATTTTGAACAATCGACGCGCGCCGAGAGTAGATACAATCAAAGCGAATCCCCATCGCCGCATTATGCTTGTGCTGGGGGCGCTGATTTTTGGCTTCTATTTGCGCACACTTGCGCCCGGTCTGCTGGCTGGTGATCCGGGTGAGTTTCAGTTTGCAGCGTGGAATTGGGGACTGGCACATCCTACGGGTTATCCGCTCTATTTGATTGTTGGTGGGTTGTGGCAACGTTTGCTGGCGTTTTTTGGGATCTCGCCTGCTGCGTCGCTTAACGCGCTGAGTGCGCTCTTTGGCGCGGTGGCAGTTGCGCTGCTCTATCGGTTGCTGGTTAAATGGTTGACCAAGTTGACGTGGCTTGAGCACGGCACGACGGACAGTCAGCCGTTGTTGCAGTTGGTGGCGCTCTTTGGGGCGCTAATGCTGGCGGTCAACCCGACGTTTTGGAGCCAAAGTTTGATTGCGGAGGTGTATTCGCTGCAAGTTCTGTTTTTTGTGCTGATTTTTTGGTGCTTTCCATTGGGTGGTGAAAGTGATAGAAGTTTACCGCGAGGGCGCGAAGACGCGAAGAACTGCGAAGAACTGCAACAGCAAGAATTACAACGACTTGAGATTCACGAAGACCGACCAAAAGGTGGTGGGCGGGCGCTGATTTTATTGGCGTTTGTGGCGGGGCTTGCGTTGACCCATCATGCGATGTCGCTGCTGCTATTGCCGTGTGTTGCGCTAACGTTGTTTGTGACAAGTCGGCAGCAACTGGGCTCGTGGGCTGTGTGGATTGGCGGCTTTATTGCGCTTGCTGGGCCGCTGCTACTCTATTTGTACATACCGCTGCGCAGCGGTACGGATGCGTCGCCTTGGTATCACCAAGCATGGGGATTCGGTCGGCTTGATCTGTACACGAATGATTGGGCATCATTTGTGCAGTTTATTAGCGGTCGTTCGATCTCGGTGGGCTTTCGCAACGTTGGCGATGCGGTGGGTCAGCTTGGCTTTGCATGGGATCAGTGGCTGCTACATTTGTCGTGGGGCGGGCTAATCATGGCGCTGATTGGGTTATTTATGCTGCTGCGGGCTGCGTTTGATCCGGCACGCGGGGATGCACGGGTGGCGCGGCAGCTTCTGCTGCTGACTGTGCCATATGCCCTATTGCAACAGCTCTTCAATCTTTTCTATAATATTGGTGATATTTACGTCTATTATATTTCACTCTATTTGATTGGAGCGATTTGGGCTACATTTGGGGTGGCTGCATTGGTTAAGAGTGAGGCGCAGGCTGAGGAGAAGGCTGAGGCGGGAGCAAGGAGATCCTCTAGGGGGATTCGGTTGGGCTTTGCGGTGCTGGTACTTTTGTTGCCGATTCTGCTGGGGCGCAGCTTTATGCCGCAGGTGGATCAGTCGGGCAATGTTGGCACACGCGTACGGTGGGAGGAGATTCTGGCTGCGAATCCGCCGGACGACGCCATCCTGATCAGCAACGACCGTAACGAGATTGTGCCGCTCTTTTATACACAATTTGTTGAGGAGAGAGGGCCAAGCCGAACCGGATTGTTTCCGCTGATTGCCCCGGATGGACGCTTTACGGATATTGGGTCGACTATCGAGAGTGCGCTACAAACGAACCCGGATCGCCCAATTTATTTGATCAAACCCATGCCCGGCTTAGAAACGCGGTTCGATATTGCCGCTCGTACGCCACCGCTCTTTGAGGTGCTGGGCGGTTGGGATGACGCAAGGCCTGGGCATCTGGTCGATAAGGGCTTTGGTCCGCTGACGCTGATTGGCTATGATTGGGTGGGTGTTGATGATCAGAGTGAAGTCGTGCTGCACTGGCGCGTGGATCAAGTGATTGCGGGTGATTATACAACAACGGTTCAGTTATTTAATGCAGCGGATGAACGGGTGGCGCAGGATGATCGAGCGGCGGGAAGGGCATTTTATGGTACGTCGCGCTGGAAGGTGGGCGAACGGCTTGTGGATCGACATGTGCTTGTTGGTGATGGCAGCGCTGTAAAAATGTTGGTAGGCATGTATCGTGGGCCGACATTTGAGGCACTTGCGCCATCAATAGAAATAGAACTAAAAAATTGAGAGAGTGTGTGGATTATCGATCAAGGAGGAATCATGGCGGTAGAAACATCTGCAGAATTTATGCAAGAGGCGGTTACGAGGATGATTACGCTGGTGCAAGATGCGGTAAGCACAGGCAACTGGCCTTTTCCATCTGCGATTTTTTTAGCGCCCGAAGAGTTAGAGGGTGGGTTTCCGATTGTACCGTTTCCGCCTAATGACGGCAGCGAGGAACGACAACAATTTTGTGCTGCGCTTGGGTATGCGATTGCGTCGGGCGAGCTGCCCGAAGCGCCTAATCCGAGAGCGGTGTTTATTCTTTCCGAGGTTTGGTATACGGAGGGAGAGGCAGAGGGTTCGCGACCGTCGGAAAGCCCAAATAAGAAAGAGGCGCTTGTGATTGCGGGGCTGGCGTCGGACGGTGAGCAGATTGTGAGCTTTGGGACGATTACGCGCAGAACGGATGCGTCGGTCGAGTCGATTGAGTTCGACGATAGTTCGATGAACGCAACGAGGATGTATACGCTGGAATATTTTTGGGAAGGGTATACGCAGGCGCTGTTGGAGAAGAGTGGTGCTAAAAATAAGCCGCAGAAGTTACATTAATCACTCACCATAAATGATTGTTTCGGGGTACCAATCTTTCCAGCCGAACCAGAATGATGAGGTGCTTGGTATCGCTGTCAAGCTTGTCCCTTTGAGCGGACCATCGACCGCTTTGCCGTTGAACAGTAGCCACGTGGATCCGGTTTCTTCGTCGATGAATCTCAGGTCTTCGTTGCTGGGGCCAAAGGTGAGCGTTTGCGTCTCACCCGATTCTGTTGTGATGGTGCGCTCAAAAAGGCGAGCAGTGGCGCTATTTGGTTCAAACCAGACGGTTAGCGCAGTGCCGTCGATCTCGTCGTTGACGACTAGTTCTCTCGCTAACTGTTGATGCGGATAAGCAATAGGTTGACCATCGAGCACAATACCCGAAATCAGCTCCTTTGCAACCAAGCGCTCATCGACGCGCGTTTCGCCCAGCACGCCCGCTGATCCTGAAGAATAATATGAATCATATCGGTCTCCATTGCGTCCGCGCCCGTTTGTGATAAGCGCCTTCGTATCGGGGTACTGCTTGCTCCATTCGCTCCACGTCGTTTGCGATGCGGCCAGCGGCGTAAGCTGTGCGTTGACCATCTCGCCCTCGATTGCTTTCCCCAGAAGCTGCGACCAGAATGTCCCCGTCTGTCGATCAAACATGACCAAAACGTTCATAACGAGTTTGCCGCTAACGCCAAAAGTTAGCTTGCGAATCTCGCCCGTGGTTGGGTCCTCTACGTTACGGTCATACACGATGCCCGTGAAGCAGAGTGGTCACCACGTTACGGCAATTGGCTGGCCGTCGATTACGTCGTTGACAATTTCGTGCCCACTCAAAAATGGGATCGAGTAAGCTCTTGCATCGCCGTTGATCTCGATACCGATAACCAGTTCGTCGGGTGCATATTGCTCGTTCGCCTCAGCACCAGTTACAAATTGTGGATCGTCAATAGCCGGGATCCCGTCGAGTGGCAGTAGCGTAACGAGTTCGTATTCTTGCATTATATCAACCTCCTCGCCTGTTTCTGTGCTACCCGTTTCTGCGCTACCCGTTTCTGCGCTACCCCTATTTATAATAATTGTCTGTCTTTGACCAGACTGCAAAAAAGTAAGTAGCTGCGGGTTCAATATTAGAAATGCAAGCAGCCCAATAGCGAATGCAATCGCAATCCATTTGCCAATTTTCATCGTTTACTCCTGCTGTGGAATAACTATTTCGATTAGTTATCTCGACTAGCATTGGTTTGATTACAGGATGGCCAAAATTCTCAATAGTTATACAATAAAACAAAGTTTGCCATCGAAATGTGATAGTTCCTACGCTAACGCGGCAAAACGAGAAATTGGCGCAATTTTTTCACCGAGATTGTCACTTGCTTTGACTGAAATTGTCACTGTACAATGTTGCGACATTGTACTACTTTGTACGGGTTGCCACTTGAACAAATGCGCGTATTGTGGTCAACTTACAAATAGGGCAATTTATTTTCGTTTTCAATCACTTCATTTAACTTTATTATAATTTTTTCGGGGGAACACCATGGCTACAAATGGAACAAACGGAACACACAATATTTCGACTTTTGCCACAAAGGCCGGACACGCACAAATGCTCAAGGGTGGCGTCATTATGGACGTTGTTACGCCTGAACAGGCCCGCATTGCGGAAGAGGCCGGCGCTTGCGCAGTGATGGCGCTCGAACGTGTGCCTGCAGACATTCGCCATGATGGTGGCGTAGCGCGCATGAGCGATCCAGATATGATCAAAGGCATTATCGAAGCGGTCACAATTCCAGTTATGGCCAAGGCGCGTATTGGTCACTTTGTTGAAGCGCAGATTCTCGAAGCGTTGGGTGTTGATTATATTGATGAGAGCGAGGTGCTTACCCCTGCCGATGAGGAACATCACATCAACAAGCACAATTTCAATGTGCCGTTCGTTTGTGGTTGTCGCAATATCGGCGAGGCATTGCGCCGTATCGCTGAGGGTGCAGCCATGATGCGCACCAAGGGTGAGGCCGGAACGGGAGATGTCGTCGAGGCTGTGCGTCACGCTCGTTCAGTAAATGGTGCAATCCGCAAGATGCAGGGAATGAACGAAGACGAACTGTATACCTATGCGAAAGACATCCAAGCACCATTTGATTTGGTGAAGCAGACGGCAGAATTAGGCCGCTTACCAGTGGTCAACTTTGCGGCTGGTGGCGTGGCTACCCCTGCGGATGCGGCGCTAATGATGCAGCTTGGCGTTGATGGCGTCTTTGTTGGGTCGGGTGTCTTCAAGAGCGGTGATCCTGTGAAGCGCGGCAAGGCAATTGTGCAGGCCGTAACACACTACAAAGACGCAAAAATTCTGGCCGAAGTCAGCACCAATTTGGGTGAAGCAATGGTCGGCATTAACGTTGGTGACCTCGCAGAGAATCAGCAATACGCAAAGCGCGGCTGGTAAACGACTGACAAGGTGAGCTGGCACTATCACGTGCATCTGCCTTGAATAATGGTTAGTCATGCTTTATGTACAGTCAAAGACATGACAAGGTGACAAAAAACGAAAGGGTGACAAGGTGACTTCGTTCGGTGCAATGATTACACCGAACGAAGTCACCCTCTCATGATTAAGGCTGTACCGTCTGATAGATATCCTTCCAAGATCGGCAGTAGCAACCAGATTGATAACTTCACCTCTTCAATCTGTACATGAATTAGGGAACGAACAGCAGTATGGCAGCAGAAACAAACTCACAAGCCCCCAAGATCGGTGTCCTCGCATTGCAGGGTGCATTTCTCGAACATATTAAACTCTTCGAGAAAATTGGCGTCAACGCAATTGAAATTCGCAAAGCAGACCAGCTTGGCGAGATCGATGCGTTGGTCATACCGGGTGGCGAAAGCACCAGCATGGGCCTTATCGCTGAGCGCTGGGGACTAGTCGATCCGCTGCGTGGGTGGGTCCACAGCGGAAAACCAACATGGGGAACGTGTGCAGGCATGATCATGCTAGCAGATCGGGCAGAGGGCCAAAAATTGGGCGGGCAAACACTCATCGGCGGGCTTGACGTGCTCGTCAGTCGCAACCACTTTGGGCGACAGGTCGACAGCTTCGAGACCGACATGTTGGTTGAAGATCTCGGTACAGAACCTTTCCGCGCAATTTTTATCCGTGCACCCGCGATTCTCGAAATCGGCGACAGCGTGACCGTACTGGCGCAGGTAGAGACGCACCAAGGCGAGACAGTCATCGCAGCGGTAAAACAGGGGCCGATTTTGGCAACCGCCTTTCACCCCGAGCTAACGAACGATGCACGATGGCACCAATACTTTTCCGATAGCGTTAATGAAATCAAACTGGCGAAAGTATAAAACTTTTAGACTAATAAACCCAAACGATGCCAAAAACCAAAAAGACCGACACACACAATCCCCATCTTTCGTCCGAAGTCGAAGCGCAATTGCGTGCGCTTTCGGAAGCCGATAATGTAGAGCAAATGCTGCCAGAGCCAGACGATCTGCCAGCCGATCATCGCAGCGGGTTTGCGGCCGTTATCGGTCGGCCTAATGTTGGCAAATCGACTTTGCTCAATCGCCTGCTGCAACAGAAGATTGCCATCACCAGCAACAAACCGCAGACAACGCGTGATCAGATACAAGGCATTCTCACACGCGACGACAGCCAGATCATCTTTCAAGACACGCCCGGCATTCACAAGCCGAAGCATAAACTTGGCGAATATATGATGAACGACATCACCGCAACCATAGCGGGTGCAGATGTTGTTCTGTGGCTAGTCGACGTCAACTCTCCGCCTAAAGACGAAGATAAACGTATTGCCGAACTGCTGCAAGAAATCCACCAGAAAGAGCCAATCGAAAAACTAGTGCTTGGCCTTAATAAGCTTGATGAATGGGATCGCACGCGCAGCAAGAAAGGGGATGAACGGGGCGACCGCGGCGATGCGTGGATCAGCCGCGTGCGTGAATACACATTGCTGCTTGATTGGTTTGCACTGGCTAAAAAGGTTGAGACCGATACAAACTCGTCTCTTTCAATTCTCGAATTCAGTGCACTCAGCGGCAACGGTGTCGATGCGCTGCTGCAACACGTGCGCGATTGGCTACCCCTTGGTCCGCGCTACTATCCCAAAGAGCAGGTGACCGATCTGCAAATTCGTTTCATGGCCGAGGAGCTGATCCGCGAAAAAGCGCTACTCCTGCTCGATCAGGAAGTGCCGCACAGCATCGCCGTTATGATCGACGAATTTGCGCGACGCAATGATGATATGACCTATATTTCTGCTACAGTTTATGTCGAGCGCGACAGCCAAAAGGGTATTGTGCTGGGCCAAAAAGGTGCCATGATAAAGAAAATCGGTCAGAGCGCCCGTTCCGAAATTGAGCAGCTTGTCGAAACCAAAGTTTACTTGGAATTATGGGTCAAGGTGTGGGAAAAATGGCGCAAAAAACCGAGCTTGTTGCGTCAATTGGGCTATGATGAGCGGGCATAATCTTATCAAAATGCTCGCGCATACTTTTGCCGCCGATAGTCAACCCTGTTTCAAGAATCAACTGCGTCTCGCGCAGAGTTAACGTACTCCCTTCAATTGCATTGGAATTATAGGTCCACTCAACGAGAATCTGTTCATTTAAGCGTTGAACTGCCGCAGTCGGTAATGGACGCAGTGCGTCAAGCTGCTTTTTTTTCACCTCTATTCGTTTGTGTAATCGAGTTTCAAGCATCGTATATGGAGAATTTTAGTTTAGCGTCCCCAAAGAATCGACTTACACATCGATTAACGGCCAGAACTGGCGTTTATCGTCGGCTTTCTCAACCACTACCATCGAACAGAGCGAGACAGTATCCGTCCGTAAGTCCGAAAGTTAGTCAATCATTTTTTTGCCCCATCATCCCTTCACCCCCCATCCCCGCTCCCTCATATCCGTCTCACCTCATCACCCCTTCGCCTTGTCACCTTATCACCCCCTATGCTATGATCTTCTATAATGAATCCACGTACATTATCCGTTTTGGAATACGACAAAATTCTCGAACGGCTCGCCGAGCACTGCTCCTTTAGCGGTGGCGTCGATCTAGCCAAGGCACAGCTTCCCAGCGACGACCTGCATACCGTTCAAGAGTGGCTTCACCAAACCGGTGAAGCATTTACGCTTTTAGAACAAAAAAACGATATCGGTTTTGGTGGCGTTAGCGACGTTCGCCCCTACCTCGAAAGCGCCGAACGGCGCGCCATGCTCGTTGCCAGCGACCTGCTTGAGGTCAAAAGCACGCTCATGCGCTCTCGCAACTTACAGCGCACCCTAACGCGGCTCGAAAATGCCTTCCCGCATCTCGCCGCAATGGCCAGTGGCATCGAACCATGCGATCACGTTGTCACCGAGATCAGCCGCTGCATCAGCGAACGCAGCGAAGTTGTCGACGCAGCCAGCCCCGAACTCGGCCAGATCCGCAGCCAGTTGCGCACCGCCCAAGATAGATTGCTCGGTACGCTCAACAAACTGGTCCACAATCCCGACGTCGGTCCTTACCTGCAAGAAACGCTCGTCACCCAACGGCAGGGTCGCTATGTCATTCCCGTGCGCGCCGAAAACAAAGGCCAAATTCAGGGCATCGTCCACGACCAATCCGCCAGCGGTGCTACCCTCTTTATCGAGCCGATCAAAGTCGTCGAACAGAATAACGCCGTCCGCGAGTTAGAACTAAAAGAGGAGAAAGAAGTACGCCGCATTCTTATCGAGCTAACCGAACTCGTTGCCGACGAAGCGCACTACATTCGCAACAACGTCCACGTCCTCGCTCAGCTTGATCTCGTCTTTGCAAAAGCCAAATACGCCTACAAAATTGATGGCGTCGTGCCAGAGGTTGTTCCCTTTCGCGAGCCAAAAAAGCGCCATCAGCACAGAAAAGGCTCTAAAGATAACGGTGCAGGCGCAAATAATGAAGAAAAATCAGGTTCCCTCGCAGCGAGCAACGCACCCGACCTCGTTTACAGCGACGACCTAAGCCTGGAAGAAAAGGCCGAAATTGCCCGCTCGCTTCATCCTGGCTCCGTTATCGATCTAAGACGAGCGCGCCACCCACTGCTCGATCCAATCAGCGTAGTCCCAATCGACATCTACCTCGACGAAACTTTTTACCTCGTCGTCGTTACCGGACCAAACACCGGTGGCAAGACAGTCACGCTCAAAACAGTTGGCCTACTTGCGCTCATGGCCCAATCCGGCATGATGATCCCAACCGAGCCGGGTAGCAAGCTCTGCGTCTTCGACGGCATCTACGCCGACATTGGCGACGAACAGAGCATCGAACAGAGCTTAAGCACCTTTAGCAGCCATATGACCAATATTATTTCGATATTGGAAGAAGCCGACCCGCACAGCATGGTTCTGATGGACGAGCTAGGCGCGGGCACCGATCCAGATGAGGGCTCGGCGTTGGCTATGGCGTTACTCGAAAATCTGCGAGATCGGGGCATCACCACCTTTGCCACCACACACTATAGCGATCTCAAACTCTTTGCTCACAACACCCCCGGCGTGCGCAACGCTTCGGTCGAATTCGACGTAAAAAGCCTGAGCCCAACCTATGAACTGAGCATCGGGTTACCCGGTCGCTCGAACGCGCTAACCATAGCCCGACGGTTGGGGCTAAACCCAAGTATTATCGACAGTGCCGAAAACATCGTGCGGCCCGATACGCTCGAAGCTGACGCGTTGCTAGCCGATATCAAAGATGCAAAAATGGAAGCGCAACGCACCGAGCGCCGCGCCAAAGATCGTGAGCATCAGGCCGCGTTAATTGAAGCCGATTTGCGCTATCAGCTTGCCAAAATCGAAGAGACGCGGCGTGCAGTTATTGCCGACGCCCGCGAGATTATGCAAGATGAATTAGAGGATATGCGTAAAGAGATCGATACCATGCGGCGGCAGCTTATGCGCGGTGGGCGCATTACAGGTGGCGGCAGCGGCAGCAACACGCATGAAGAATTCTTGGCCCGTGCCGAAGCCGAGATCGAGAAACGAAAGGTCGACACCAAGATCGAGCGCACAGTTACCATGCCCAGCAGCGGTAAAGAGACGGTGGGCGGTCCTATCGAGGTGGGCGACCGCGTTTGGGTACCCAGCCTGCAAGCCAGCGGCGAAGTACTCAGTATCAATGCGCTAGCGCAAGAGGTGGATGTGCAGCTAGGCAGTTTCCGGCTAAAGTTGGCGTTGGCACGAGTCGAATTGCGTCAAAAAGCGGCCAACCGCGAGCCAGAGGCAAAAAACAGCAATGCCCATCTCAGCAGCTTTGGCCAACTCGATACGCCTGATGGTGAGATAGATCTGCGTGGCGCGCGTGTGGAGGAAGGCATGGAACAGGTCGAAGAATATCTCGATGCTGCTTACGTCGGTCGCCTGCCCTTTGTGCGCATTATCCACGGCAAAGGCACCGGCGCGCTGCGCGATGCTATCCGCAATCAACTGCGTCATCATCCACTAGTTAGCAAGTATCGAGCGGGCGAAAATGGCGAAGGTGGTGATGGCGTGACGGTCGCCAATTTGATTGTGTATGAATAATGTTAAAGGGCGATAGTATGACACGGCTTGTTTAAGCGACGCTGCGACATGAGGCGATAGAAATAGATGAACAAAACGAACAATATAGATCAGACTTACGTTCAAACATAGAAGAATCGTCGCATCATCGGAAGACTTGCGATAGGCTGTATATTGGCAACAGTTGGAATTGGAATCATAGTCCATCCCGCAGCTGGAAGCATTTTTTTCTAATTGGGGCAGCGTTGATGAACTGGTATCTCCTATATCCGTGTCCTAGATGTCACAAAGCAGTCAACGCGAAAAAGGGATTTGCATTGGGCTCACACTGTGTGCATTGTTATCTCCCAGTGAACGCTCTGAAAAATCCTGACCTTGCTGATTAATAGCTGATGAACAAATAACAGGTATAGGTAAGCCATATGGAGAGAGAACTATCGCGGGGCGATCAGATTTGCTCACATTTCGACCTGATTGTCGCATCCTAGATTCGGTCCCCTCTCCAGCGAAGCGGTTTGGAGAGGGTTAGAGTGAGGTAATTGCAGACACTGTCTAGATTATATTGCCAATAACCTGAAGAAAGTACGTATAGAGATTGTCTTATGTCAGTCCTATACTAGAATGGATAATGATGTACGATTCAAAATGTGTTCCCAAAACACATCTAGATACCCATTTTACAAATGCTTCAATCGCTTACTCAATCATAAGACATAACAGTTCACCTGCGCAGAAAAAATGTGGCTAAAGTGTGCAGCGAGCACGCCCGTAAGCCACATGTTCGGGCGAGGACGCCCATGGACCGACCATAGCCGCTAAACTAAGACATTGACTAGCAGGTACTATAGAGAAGCAAGGAGAGTCACCCAAGTGATAAGCACCAAGCAAGTCGAACAGAACGAATCCGAGTTGTTGCGCTGTAGCATCGGCGTCACGGTCTACAACGAAGAAAAGAACATCGGCCATCTACTCGAAGCGCTGCTCGATCAGCATTTGCACCGAGTCGAGATTGTCGAGATCATTATTGTGGCCAGCGCGTGCGAAGATCGTACCGTGCCGATTATTCAGGAATTCATGCAGCGCGATGACCGCATTAAGCTCGTCGAGCAGGCAGGGCGCGAGGGCAAAACGAGTGCGGTCAATCTCTTTTTGGCCGCCGCTACATGCAATATCTGCGTCGTTGAAAGCGGTGATACCATTCCGCACGAATACGCAGTGGAGCATCTTGTGCGTATGTTCGAAGACCCCGCTGTAGGGATGGTTGGTGCGCAGAAAGTTGCAGTCAACACGCCGGATCACATTGCGGGTTTGCTCAGCCACCTGCGTCTACGCATGGAGCACGAACTCTGTATGGAGATCCCGCGGTTGGGCGAAATGATCGCATTCCGCCGCGTCTTTGACCAGATCCCTGCGGATATTGCCATGGATGAAGCGTTCGTCGAGGCGCTGGTTGTGAAGCACGGGCTGACGGTTAAGTACGCGCCCGATTCGATTGTCTATAATACTGGGCCAACCACGATCCCAGACTTTGTGCGTCAGCGCCGCCGCAACCATGCCGGTCATCTCTACCTGAAACACAAATATGGCTACGCGGTGAGCAGTATTCAAAATCAAAAAGTAGCGCGTGTGGCCCTAAATCAAGTTTGGAATGCGCTGCGGTTGCTGGGCATTCTCTTTTTGCTGGCCTCGCTCGAAGCATGGAGCCGCTTGCTCGGCTGGGTCGATTTCAGACGGGGCAATCGTCACGTAGTGTGGGATATGGCGTGGACTCAAAAGCAGGATGTGCAGAGCATTCGCCGCGAGGGAGCACAAACAATAGGCCAACCCGCAGCATCGTCCTCTTTGATTGCGAGCGGTACAACTCAGCTAGAGCGCTAATTGATGGCTCCGAAATGGCGTGCGCAACTCTCTCGCATTTGGAATATCAGTAAGCCGATTATCGGGATCGTTTTGCTGGTTGTGCTGTACACCCGGCTCGACGATCCGGCAAAAACTTGGCAGGACATTCTCCAGTCAAACAAATGGCAGCTTGCACTTGGTGCGTTGATGTATACGCTGGCGGTTGCCTTAAGTGGTATTAAATGGGGCATTTTGCTGCGCGCGATTGGCATTCCGGCAACCCTTGATCGGTTGGTTGAATATCAGTGGCTGGCCGAGTTTTTCAACAATTTTTTGCCGGCTCAGGTTGGTGGTGATGTCATGCGTGGGTTTGCGCTGGCAAGCGATACACAGCGAGGGGCCGATTCCGCAGCCAGCGTGCTGATCGACCGTTTTATTGGGCTAATGGTCTTTATGATCGCGTCGGCAATCGCATCGACTGGCATGTTGATCTGGGGCCGACCCGATGGATCCATTTTTGAGCCAGCACAGCTCTGGTACATGCGCATTATCGCATTAGGCAGCGTGGTGGCATCAGCCCTACTGTTGACCATTATCGTTTCGCTCCTCAGCAGTAGATTAAAGGAGTTAGCAAGCTCGATTCTGGCACGACTCCCTTTGGCAGAAAAGTTAACCCCGATTTGGGATAAGCTGGGCAATGCGTTCAATGCCTATAAAGCACACCCGGGCGCGCTTCTCTTTACCGCAGCGAGCAGCGCAGCGATTGTGTTGCTAACAAGCGTTAATATATGGCTCATTAGTCAAGCGCTAAATTCTGGTACTATTACGCTGGTTGAAGTGCTGGCCATCAATCCGATTATCGTGTTTGTGCTGCTGGCGCTACCTATCTCTCCTGGTGGATTAGGCATACGTCAAACAGTCTTTGCGTTTACATTTGGACTATTGGGAGCCAACACAGATACAGGTTATGCAGTCGGTCTGCTTCAGCAATTAATTGGCTATTTAGTTAGCCTACCGGGCCTCTATATTTGGATCCGCGGTAGACGCGAAGCTGTATCACCCTCACTAGCCAAGTGACTCCCTCCCAAGTAGCTCTCCCCCAAATAACTCTCCAAGTAATTTTCTCCATCTTCTACAAATAAAAATACTAAGCATCAAGGTACAGTCTTACATAAATGTAAGCCATCATTGTTATTCGTATATCACCCGTTGGTCAATAAGTGGTTAGTAGGCTACAAAATTAGAGGTTGAGGATGCTAAAATAGGAAGGCTAGGCACTAGTTACATAATTAGAAAAGCACTATAATTATTCTTCGACCTCTACTCCGAACTGCCAAGCAAAGATCGATCCAAAATTAGGCAGGGACAGAGTAAATGTTTGCACCCCCGATAGATATTTGAACGCTTCTGTTTCTCACCATCCAACACAATAAACCACTTACTAATATTATATTGTGCTGCTGTTAAGTATAAAAATACCCATTTACTGCACAAAGATAGGTTTGGCACGCGCTTTGCAGAATGGGCCAAGATAAAGAGTCTCATGCACAAGAACAATCTAAGCAATATGTTCTACGCGCGTGGCAAGTTTTTGTTGAATATTCACATGCTATGCGCATTTTTATTTCAGCAAAGCATTCATGCTTGCTCGCTGCCCTACTGTTTATTGCAAACAAAAATACTACAAAATATATCTATCAAACTCACTGTCACCTTTCTACTACTTTTAGTGGCAAGTAATCAATCAAATGTTCAAGCAAAATCGGTTCAGCAAGAAGCTCTACAAGCGGCAACGCCACAAGCCGAAGCAGTACATTCCGCAAATAATGAATCACAAGTGCAGTCAACTCCACTGCAAAAGAAATCTTCTGCAAACAAAAGTATAGTGGCTGAAAACGTGCAGGGTGAAATCATCGTATTTCTCTATGAAGATTTGAAACGTTCATCACCTTTAACAGTGACAGACATGGTTAGAAATGGCGCTATTTCGGTCGCCGAAGAGCTTGATTTAGGCGGGGTTACTGACTTTTTAATATCAAATGATGAGATGGATGAAAATCAGAAGTTCCTATCCATTCGACCCGGGCAGCTGATTCGTGTGCCGGTTGGTCACGAGTCAGAGATCATTGCACAATTGAATGAAAACCCACTTGTTGCCCTAGCCATCCCAAATCGCATTGTTCGTGCATCGGGTGCGCCCGTGAGCGCGATTCAGTCTTCACCCTTCAAGCCATTTTCGTTACAAAGTGCATCGACCGAAAGTATGCAAAGCATGGCCGAAGATGACGAGCAAATGTATGATGTTAATGATCCATATTATGCGAGTCAATGGTACATGGACCGGATTCAAATGCTACAGACTTGGGCGCTTACGTTGGAAGAAAATGGCTCTTCGAAGCAACTGCAAGAGGTTAAAGTAGCGGTGATCGATAGCGGGATCGACCATACCCATCCAGAGTTTGCCGGTCGTCTGGTTGGTGGTAAGAATTACTTTGCCCCAGATACGCAGCCTATGGATGATTATGGTCACGGCAGCCACGTTGCGGGCCTGATTGGTGCGAGCGTTAATAATGGTATCGGCATTGCGGGTGTTGCGCCATGGGTGAAAATTATGCCTTATAAAACATTGGATGGTGACGGGAATGGCACAGTCTCTAACGTAACGCAGGCAATTCGTGATGCAACCGATGATGGTGCGCAAATCATCAATTTGAGCCTTGAAACCGCTGCACCGGATCCATTGATGAAAGCAGCGATTGACTATGCAGCGAGCAAAAACGTTGTTCTCGTCGCATCTGTTGGAAATCTTGCACCAGCTTCTGTGCGCTGGCCAGCAGCCTACGACGAGGTAATAGGTGTGGCCGCAACAGATGACGAAGATCAGCACGCAGCATATAGTTGCCAAGGTACACAAGTAGAGATAGCGGCACCGGGTGGGACCAACGCAAAACCTATTCGGAGTACATGGTCGAGCTTGGCAGAGTGCCCAGGAAGCACAGCGATGGATCCTGCGATTGGGGCCTACTGTTATGCTCGCGGCACAAGTATGTCAACCGGTCTGGTAAGTGGTGCAGCCGCAATTATTCTCGGCATTCAGCCAGATCTATCCGCAGAGGAAGTTAGGGCACACCTGATCGATTCAGCTACCCCGCTGCTTTCACAAAAAGCAACAAAGATCGGCAATGGATTACTCAATACCCATGATGCAGCACGCCATGCTATGGTAAGCGAATTGCGGGTATCAACGGTTTCGAATATTAAGGTGATCAAAGAAGGGAGTTCGCCCTATCTTGTGACCATCACCATGACAAATCCAAGCATTGCACCGATTAGATGGAACGCAGATTGGCTTGAACGGAGTTGGATGAAGAGTGCGACGCCTCTCTCGGGAGAGCTTACGTACGAAAATCCAGCCACATTACAGTTTATGATCAGCCCAACAATGCTAGAGCCCGACTTTTATAATTCAGTTGTAAACATAACTGGCGATAAAGTTGACGGTTCGCAGGTTACACACCGAATTGCTATTAATATTGTTGTAGAAGCAGCCAATAATATGAGGCCGAGGCCGACTCCAACACTAACGTGGACACCCGGAGTCTCGTTGCCTGTTCCACAGGCTACGCCACTAGCGATAGCTACACCAACAGCTACGCCCCTTGCAGTCGCTACGCCAACATTAATTTCGGAGGAGAGCTTAGCATTTGATGTTGATTATAACGTCACGGAATTGATTCTTAAGCGCTCTGATGAGCCATACGAGCTTATTATTACGATAAATAATGAAGAGATTGAGGAAATATCGTGGCAGTTAAGTTTGGCACCTAGTGGTCCGCAAGGACAGAATTGGCTTTCTAGTCCCGAAGTGCTTACGGGTACAGTGTCGCCGCAAGCATCAAACCAAGTAGTCTTAACAATCGATCCATTGCGGCTAGCCGCGGCAGAGTACGAAACATTGCTCAATGTTTCTGCCCAAGGAGAGTCTACAACACGTACGCAATTTATTTCGACCAATCTGTCGCTGCTGATCAAACCAGGTGATTTTGAGATGCTTTTGCCCGTCATTATTAGGTAGACAGAATTAGGTAGGTAGGATTTCGCAGTTGAAACGTTGCGACTTTGGGTTATTGCAGGCCGTCGATATATACTTTTAATATATTTTTTTGAAATAAAGTATCCAAACGACAGCAACCAAAAAGAGTGAAAACAAATGGGCGCAGACGATCACAGAGAACAGGCAGAATCACAGGGAATTATTTCGATTGCAATTGTCACAGTTAGCGACACGCGTACAGCCGAGACTGACATTAGTGGGCAGACCATCCGCGAACTTTCAGAGGCGGCTGGTCATGCAATTGTCAACTATCGCATTGTTAAGGATGAGCCAGACCAAGTGCAAACCGCGCTTGACGATTTTGCTGATGGCACAGCACAGTTGGTGATCTTTAGTGGCGGTACGGGCATTGCCAAGCGAGATCGCACATATGATGTGATCAGCCGCGCGCTCGAAAAGACGCTACCGGGCTTTGGCGAGATATTCCGCATGTTGAGCTACGAAGAGGTGGGTGCGGCTGCCATGCTCAGTCGAGCGACGGCGGGTGTCTATCGCGGCACGGTGGTGGTTAGTACGCCGGGGTCAACAAATGCGGTGAAGGTGGCAATGGAGAAACTGATCCTCCCAGAAATTCAGCATTTGGCGTGGGAGTTGACGCGATAGTAAAAACCAATTAGTTATTCAGATCCTTGCAATCCCTTTACGATTTAAAGCGTAGAGCTAATTTAGGTCTTTCCAGAAAATAAAATATCCGTTAATTGAGTAGTGAGCACGCCCTCGTACAGTTGCGTCCCGATGATTCGGCTTCGAGTCCTCACGAGGGCGTGATCACTACTCAGATAACCAAGCAAAGTAAAATGTACCTAAAAAGAGGCTGCGATTATTAAAATAATCGCAGCCTCTTTTTAGGTAATATAGATAGTTGTCAAAATATTTCTAACGATTTATAACGGTAGCTCCTTGCCTTGCAATCTCAACAGTATTTTTTTACCTTGCTCATCCACACTAAATGAAGAAGAACCCTCGCTAATTGACGAAACGTGAATACGATAGGCAATATCTCCATTTACGGTCAGGATACCTCCACGGCCACATATTGTTTCATCGATCCGGGCAACGATTTCTATATCTTCCTGCAATATAAAAGCTTCGCTCGATTATAGCAGCCGTAGAATGAGGGAGGGCAGTTTCGAGTTGCGGTACGCAGCGGAACGACGTGGCAAATTGAGGTTAGCTGGGGACAGAATTCTGAAGACGTAATCTACCCTGTCGGTTGGGAAGGAGTTGTCACCGTAGCTGATGCAGGTGAGATAATATTAACGATTGGTGGGATCATCGAACAGAATGAAGTTGCGTATTTGCCTATAGTTTTACAACCACAGTCACGCTTTGTGAGGAAGCTGGTGAAACAATTATAAAATCTATTTGCGCTATTTATTCACGCTATTTTTAGTACTATTGCGACATTAAAGATATGCGAGACTGTACTAAATTGTGTGTAAATGGCTTTGAATTGTTCAACCAGACAGAGTCATTTACACACTTTGTGGTTCAGATCCTCAAGCAGAGGCAAATCAAGATGCGAATATATATACCACTCATTCATGGATCGTTATTATCACCCGCAGTATACGAACCGACAAGCACAGCCTGCGTCACTACTTTAGTTACTTACTGTCCAGACACAACAAACGGAAGATGAACAAATTTTTTGCCGATTACATCAATCTTTAATTTGGTCAGCAGCCTTGTACCGGGCAACACGGCCCACAGCACTGCCTTTTCATTTGTACCTTCAGGCACGGTGAAAATTGCATTGGCTGAGTTTTCGCCTGATGATGAAGAAACAACTGGGGATATCTCTCCAACGTTTGTAAATAGATTTACAGAGAATGGACTGTTGAGTGGGTTGCCATAAATATCGTAAACTAAAACTGTTATTCGAGCGGTCGTTTCCCCATCTTGGGTACGGATTACCGCTACATCCGAACTCATTTCAATTCGATCTGGTACGGCAGATAATATTTTAATCTCTTTTTCAGTTGCAACTGCACCACCAATATTTGCGGAAATTGCAGCAAAGCCCGAAGTTGTCTTAGCATAGAAGACAGTCGAATAGGTTCCGTTATTCATTACAACATCAATAAACTGCTGACCATTGTTGAAGAGACCCATCTCCGTCTCTAGATGAAGCGGAACTGGCGTCGTTAGTATATTGCCATCGCTATCCAAAGCTTTCACCGTCACGAGCGTAGAGCCTTCTCCTGCAATAATTTCAAATTCGTCAAATGTAATGCTCAAATTGGAGACAACAGGATATACGGTAAAAGGAAAATCAACACTTTCCTGACCTAGCTGTGTTCGAAGAATATAACTGCCTGTCTCCACCGGAGCAAGAAAGACGATGTCCGCAACCCCATCAGCAGCAGTCAAAACGCGGCCATCGATCGATTGGCTGATAGGTGTGCCATCCACCGCAAGCAGCTTATAGTGAACTATGGCTCCTCGTACTGGCATAGCACCGCTTGCTTGGGTGCTTGGCGTATTAACGGCGATATTGTATTCAACCGGATAGCGTGTAAACGAAAATTCATCAGACACATCAACCTGCTCGAGCTCCAAACCGACTGAAGCATTAAGTAAAGATTGATAAACATCAATGCGACCGTATCCTATAAACTCATCTTGGCCACGGCTTGTGCCAATGTTAATATCGATGGCGCTTTGCTGAATGGTATTAAGAATCTGATTATTCGAAAAATCTGGGCGCAAGCTGCTAATCAAGGCCGCCAATGCAGAGACGTGAGGTGTTGCCATGCTTGTGCCGGTATTGTCGACATAATCGTTATTTTCACCTGTACTGAGAATATCAACACCGGGTGCCGCCAAATCAACTTCTGGGCCGTTATTGCTAAATGTGGCATAGGTGTCCTGCTGATCCGTCGCGGCAACAGCAATTGTACCTGGATAAGCCGCAGGCCAATACACATTTGCAGAAACATTGCCCGTGGCTGCCACAATCATCATATCATCTGAAACGGTCGCAATTGCATCATTCAATATTGGGGAGTCGAATGGTAGCACTAGGCTTAGGTTTACAATGCGAACGCCTTTTGCTTTTGCATAATCTAAAGCATCGACCAGGTCTTTAATATAACCGCTGCCTTGACCATCTAAGATACGTAGCGGCAATATTTTTACATTGCGTGCAATACCCGAAATGCCAATTTGGTTATTTGAGGTCGCAGCAATAGTGCCCCCCACATGGGTGCCGTGACCAAATGTGTCATTTGTTACGTCATCATTCTCAACCCAATCCCAACCGTGAATGTCATCAATAAATCCATTCTGATCGTCGTCAATACCGGTTAGTCCAGCGGCTTCAATTGGGTTTGTCCATAAAGTTGATCGATCAAGATCAGGGTGCGATATATCGTATCCACTATCGATTACTGCAACCACTACAGACGGATCACCCTGACTGATGTTCCAACTATCTACGACGCGGATAATGTTCAGCGCCCATTGATTCGTAAATTCGGGATCGTTTGGCAATGGTTCTACTAATGGCGGAGTTGCACCTGTTATTTGCGCGGATGCATAATCTGTTGAATTGGCCGCTGCTGGAAGAGATGCATTAGACGCACTGGCGACCGTAACCCGCGCGTTATATGTAACATATCGAAAATCTGGCAGTTGCTCTAAGGAATTGCGCGTTTGTTCTAGCTGGGCAAGCGCTTGTTGCGCATTCAAGCTGCTTGCCTGAAGACGCTGTTCTGCTGTAGATTGAAGCGTAACCAGTGCCCCGCCAAAATCTGGCCAATATTTGAGCAAGGTTACGCCGCTGTTTGCAAGAAGTAACCGAACCTCTTCTTCGCTTTTACCAAATTCAACCCCGATAATCAGCGTGTTCAGATCAACTGATGACGCGTCAACAATGTTTAACCCTGCATTCATAGTGCTTTCCGCATTAGATACAGTATCGGGGACACTGCTAGATGCAGCAGCGGCTGATGACGTAATTAAAAAAGACAGCGAAAAAAAGATGGCCAGCATCATTGCTGAAATTTGTTGTCTCACGTTAAGGTTATCATAAACGTAATTCATGGGAAGGTTAGGTCCTAAATCCTATTTCGGATATTAAAACAGCAACACGTATCTCGATTTGTCTCTACATCTTACTGTAAAGCTGCTCGCGCACTGTGCTAAAATGTGCTAAAATGTGTCTGTATATAATTATAACTCAAGTTCTGTGTAAATAATGAGACAATCACATTACAACGCTCATATATATTATAACGCTCAATAGTCTATAAAAGATATGCATGTTGAGTAAATATAGGCAGAATAGATTAGGATAAATGATGCATCTTAGACGCCAATACGTTCGAAAACATCTTAAACAATTTACTCTAGCTTCTTGTGTGCTTGCACTAGTTTTGACAGCGTGCAACTTTTTTGATCGGGCCACACTGCCAGACGTACCCGAAATTCCAATCGAGATACCGGACTTGTCGGATATTCCAGGCATCCCCGATTCGCTGAGCGGAATTCCGGGTATGCTTGAAGAATTAGGGGTGCCAGATCTAAGCAATATTGCCAATTTGCCTGACATAAGTTCACTGCCTATCTTCAAAAGCGAACCAGGAACGATCAATTTACGTGGACCTACAGACAAAAAGGTGGGCATCGGCGAACGCATCCCCGGCACGGATATTGACTTAATCGCAATTACAGACGGCATCGCAGAATTCAACGTCAACGGTCTACGGCTTGAGCGTACCCGTGGCGATTCATTAGACTTCGATGGCTCATGGCCTGGTGTAGCCGATGTTACCTACAATCTACGCTTACGCATTTACAACATTAGCAGCAGCACAGTACGCGCCGCAGGAGTACAACAGTTAGTCGTTTCGCAGGTTCAACCCGTCCCTGCCCCGCCACAAAAGGGTAGAATAGAACTTAAATTTCCTCATGCGGCAGCAGCTGGCGTGGGAGAATTAATCGAAGGAACCACCTTTGGATACGTTGGCACAAATGAACGTGGTGCAGAAATCAGCGGACTTCCAGCAGGTGATTACCCATACCGCAAAAGTGGCGACAGCATCACGTGGACAGGTTTGATACGAGCAGATATTCCTGTAGCGTATCGGTTACGCGTCCTATTAGCAAGGGATGAAAGTATTAATGTTGGCGGCACGGTCGCAGTCTATTTGCCGTAGTTAACCCAAAGGTCTACCATATACACTGCACGATCTCCTCTATAATCGTAAACATCTATGAACATTATAGTCATATACAGACAGTATACCGTATGATTTTCGTACTTTCTCAAAAACAAAGATACTATAATGTTGAGAAAATATTGATTTTCCATCAAAATATTAGTGTCTGTTATATCCATATGGACAAATTCCAAACGATAATCTAATGAATGATTACCCATCAACCCAAGATGAGAATGACGAAACCTATTTCAATTCTGGTAGCTTTCGCCAAGATCTAACAGATCCACATTCTTCACATGTAGATGCACTGCATGCAGATGCGCTCGGACGTGAAATTACCTATCGCGATACAGCACGCAGCGATCAAGCAGGTACAGATTATATCGAACCTGCACCTCGAGACGTAGAATCCATGAGCACAGAGAGCGCTTCTCCCCCTGCAAGTAGCTACGCGCAACAAACCAATTTTGAGCACGATTCGCTCGATAGCAATGCTGCCGCCGGTCAAGTGCTTGAACAGCCAACAAATAGCGAATTGCTTCGAAGCGAAGAGCTTTATGGTTCGCATCAATCTATTGATTCGACATATTTTAACATCACAAATTCTAATGATGGGCCTGTTGCTGGCCTAAGTGTTCTTATGGACACCCGCGGCCAAGCAATCCGCTCCGAGCTCTATCTATACGAAGAGTCAAGCGAAGCAGATAAGCAAGAGGCTATTCGACAAGCAAACCTGCTTTTGAAGAGACAATTCTCTAGCGGAGAGGGCGAGTTCGACAATCAGATGCTCGAATTACGAATCTTCGAGACGCAGCAGAAATATGCAACCGTATATGTTGATCTGCCCGAACAAGCTGCGTCAGCCGCTAATAGTTCGCGCCAAAGCGGATCGCGCGGCGGTGGATCCTTCGGTAGCGGAGCACTCAACAGTAAATCATTTGGTGGGAAATCATTCGGTGGGAAATCATTCGGTGGGAAATCACTTTCTAGTAGAGCACCCGGAAGCGGCGCACTTCGTGGTGGCTCTTTTTGGAGTGGGTTACAAAATGGTGGGTTAGGCCGTTTGTGGCCCCTAGCCTTGGGTGCGTTGATACTACTTTTGGGAATTGCTTTTCTTTGGTGGTTTCTCAGCAGCTTTCTTGGTGGCGGAGGCTTTGGTATAACGGATAATAGCGGTACGCAGAGCGATGTTGCAACTGAATCGGCAGCTAGCGAAAATACGCTGCCTGCCGATTTTGATCCAGATAAGCCTATCCTCAACTTAGGTGTAAACCAAGGCGAGTCGGCAGAAGCGGACGCTGTGCAGGGCGTTGCAGCAGAGGAGAGCAGACCCGCTCAAGGTGAGATTGTGCAAAGTGAGACTATTCAAGGTGAAATTGTTCAGGGCGAACCTAGCGGCAGCACCCAAACAAGTAACGTGGTGTCACCATCGGTGCAAACTGAATGGGTAAATCCGTCAGAAGAGAACAAAAATGGATTGCCAGACAGCGCTAAGGCCAACCCAAATATTCGCGGCAGTTCACGCGTGAGCGTATTGCCCGGCATCCAAATCATGCTGCGGTCGGAGCCAGGCCCTGCGGCAGGAACAGAGTTGGGCGTTATGCAGGATGGTGACGAAGGAATTGTTATTGGTGGCCCGTATTATACGGAAGGAGAGAAAGACACAATCGTATGGTGGTACGTACGTCTAGATAGCGGGACCGAAGCGTGGGTCGCAGCGAATACCAGTGATCTAACATTGCTTGAACCTATTCAATAAATGTGTTACAGCCTCCAATAAATCGGCGGGAAGCTGTCGGGAAATCGGCGAGCATAGCGGACTAATATGACGACAATATCTTTAACAGAGCAGCTTGCAGCGCAACTAATTGCTTGGCGTAGTGAAGGCCTCCCAGATGAAACAACCGAAGCAGCGGCCTACTATTTTACGGATTGGCTTGGCTCGGCGATTGCTGGTAGCGTGACCGAAGCCGGTCAAATGTTGCTCAATTATGGTTGCAGTCAGCCTAATGGTGATTGCACGATTATCGAATCGAAGAAGTTTGTCTCTGCCGAAGTAGCGGCGTTGATCAATGGCGGCCTGTCGCATATTGTGGAAATGGATGACTTGGATCGCGCATCAGTTGTTCATCCCGCGACGGTGGTGATCCCAGCGGCGCTTGCAATGGCCGAGCGAACAGGGGCCAGCGGGCGCGATTTGTTTAACGCGATCACCATTGGGTACGAAGTGGCCATCCGCGTGGGCGAAGCGGTGGGCAAGGAACATTATCGTTATTTCCACAACACGGCCACCTGCGGCATTTTTGGCGCGGCTGCTGCGGCGGGATGGCTGCTTGATCTGCGCGCCGAACAATTTGTGTGGGCCTTTGGTAATGCAGGCACGCAAGCGGCCGGGCTGTGGCAGTTCAACCGTGATGGTGACATGAGCAAACACCTACACGCGGGTATGGCAGCCTCGCACGGATTGGCCGCCGCCGACCTCGCCGCACGAGGGTTTACGGGCGCACGCCACATTTTGGAAGGTGACCGAGGATTCTTCGCCGCGACTGCACCCGATGCGGAACCTACATTGGTTTGCCACAAGTTGGGTACCGCTCCATTCAAAATATTTGGGGTCTCAATCAAACCCCATGCTTCGTGTCGCCATACCCACCCGGCCATCGACGCGGCGTTGGCGATTCGCCAGAAACTAGGCGATGGAAAAATTAGCGCCTGTCGCATTGACACCTATCAAGCGGCAATTAATCTGTGCGATAATGTTAATCCGCAAACGCCCTATGCGGCTAAATTTAGCCTACATTATTGTGTTGCGGCCGCACTGCTAACAGGTGAAGCGGGGCTACAGTCGTTTACGCCAGAGCAGATCCAGTCGACCGCGGTGCAACAGCTTTTGGCGCGCACCAGCGTTACACTAAATGCGAAGTATGAAAAAAGATACCCAGTACAGTGGGCCACCCGCGTTGGGGTAAAGTTGGCAGATGGCTCAACGCTAACTGATGAGGTGACCCATCCCAAGGGTGACCCGGAAAATGCGTTGAGTTTGGACGAACTGGAAGGGAAGTTTCGTCAGATAGCTGCAGTTGGCACAGATGCGCCCGATGCGTGGCTGGCGTGGATCCACACGTTGCAAGATGCAGCAAACGTACGTCTAACGCTGAGCACGGAGCATCACCAACGGAATGCGTTACACGATTCATCAGCCATGATGTAACGGGATATGAAATGAGTGTGATCAAAAAAAGTACGCTCATATGGGCGACAAATTAAAATTGCATTATTCGCCCTTCAAGAATATGAGCCAAAAAGTAAGTAGCAAACGGTCCGCAACAGTATGATTCATATTGATGACTATTCACTACTTACTTTTTACTCTAAGTGTCTACGCTAACATCTTCTCTGCCTCATGGCGCTCGGTTGCCTCGGCCACGGCTTGAAGTTGCTTCTCGGCCAACCCCGTACGCTGAGATTGAGCACGATCCGCATGTGCTTGCAGACCACCCCCCGACGATTGGAAGTGTGGCATAACCTCGCGTGCAAATAGCTCGAAGCTCTTATCCGTGGCTCGCGAGTTGGCCCAATTATGGGCAAGCGTTAGATATGCCCCAAAGCCGCCATTTGACTGCTCTACCAAGCTATGAAGCTGTTCGACCATCATCTCGGGCGTGCCGATCACACCTAACCCACCATTAATAAAATCGACCATTTCGTCTAGATTGTTCCCTTCTACAGCCATTTGAGGGAAGGCGGCCACATTCTGGAAGTAGCGGAACCATTGCTCGATGCCATATTTCACATCTTCGCGCGCCTGCTCTTCAGTTTCGGCCAAATGCATAAGGCCGACCAAACGCCACTTGGCACGATCGGCCACCTGACCATATTGCGCCGCCATCTCTTCTTGCACGGTCCAGTGATGGGCGAGTACATCCATACCGATTGCTACGGTCGCGCCTAGCGAAAGCAGACCGGCGCCATAGCGACCAGCCATGCGTGGGCCGGATGGTGAAGCAACTGCGGCAACGGCCAAATCAAATAGTGGATCCGAATAGGGGCGCAAGTGCAGGCGGGCATCCTTGAGTGTGAGGTGTTCACCCTGATAAGAGATAGGCTCTTCACTGGTCAGTAAATGAACCAAAATTTCCATATAATCTTCGAGCAGCGGCCGCATCTGGGATGGTTCTAATCCTAACATGGCGGCATCGGTTGGGAGTGCGCCCGGCCCCATGCCTAGCATAATGCGTCCACGGGTCAGATGATCGAGTAAGACCATTCGCTCGGCTGTCCAAAGTGGATTGTGATAGGGCATCGAAATAACCCCAGTACCCAGTTTGATATTGCGGGTGCGCTCTGCCGCGGCCATGATAAAAATTTCGGGTGACGCAATAATCTCGCTGCCAGCCGAGTGGTGCTCACCAATCCAGGCTTCGTCGTAGCCCAAGCGATCTAAGTGAACAATCAAATCAAGATCCTGCTCTAGAGAAAGCGTGGGATTGTGACTAGGCGCGTGAAATGGTGCCATAAATATACCAAATCTCATCTTCATCGTAATTCTCCTATGGTAGAGTACTAAATAGACGGTCGTGTAAAAGTGACCGCATGGGAAACCTATTGAGTGGGTAACGCACATCTTCTTTGCTATACAGCGCCGCCCCGACCAACCAACTAGCCAAGCAAATATCGCTGGCAATCGCGACGCTTCGTATCAGAGCATCGTTGAAAATTTTTCATACTGACTCCCAACCATTCCTTCATATTTTTGACTACGCGCAACGCAGCGCGCTCGAGTGCCATCAAAGTCAATTGTAAGATAGTGCATTGTCGCGAGTTAATTTATCTAATTAAGGGGAAAAGTGGGTAACTAGGAATAAATTCCCAGCCTGATACGGAAAACGTGATAAATCACGTTAAAGTTACGGCACTTAACCTGTTTTAACAGGTTTCCCATAGCAGACGCAGAATTCATTCTGCGGGCCACCCTGAAAATTGGCGCAGCCAATCTTTCAACAATAGATTGCACTATTTAGTCGATCATAACATAATACTATTTCTCTGACAATCGCTATTTTTGTGTTGACAATCTGTGCTGTCTATGGTGAAATCAGCAACAAATAATACAAAATCTTAAGACATCACATCGGAGCAAACATGACTCGCAGCGTAGAATTCTACTTTGATTATGGCAGCCCCACTACCTACTTAGCCTATACGCAATTGACCAATCTTGCCGAGCGGACCGGAGCAAAAATCGTTTGGAAGCCAGCACTTTTGGGCGGCATCTTTAAAGAATCAGGCAACCAGTCGCCAGCCACGAATCCAGCAAAAAGTGCGTGGATGAGGTCTGACATCGCGCGCTTTGCCAAATGCTACGGTGTGCCATTTAAGATGAATCCCCACTTCCCGGTCAAAACGCTCTATTTGATGCGGGGTGCGCTGGTAGCCCAACGCGATGGATGTTTTGATTTATACAACGAAGCAATTTTCAACGCGATTTGGGTTGATGAAAAAGATATGAGTGATCCAGCTGTGGTTGGGGAAATTTTGGCAGAAGTTGGGATCGATGGAGAGGCACTCTTTGCCGCGATTCAAGAAGCAGAAATCAAGCAGGCGCTGATTGAGGAAACGGCTAATGCAGTCAAGCGCGGTCTCTTTGGAATGCCCACATTTTTTGTGGGTGATGAGCTCTTTTTTGGGCAAGATCGACTGGATTTTGTAGAGGAAGCATTACGTGCGCAGCCAGGTGATCACAAACCGTGGATCAGCCCGCTGCGTAGCCAAGTGAAAGCGTATGCAACACACGCCGAGGCGGAAAGCAAGCCAGTTGTGATGCTCAATCTGCTAAAGTTTGACGGAGCAGACGGCGCGAAGATTTACAACGAAAAATATGGCTTGCCAACAACTCAGTTTGTGAAAGATGTGGGTGGCCGCATCTTGTGGTCGGGCCAAGTCGATCAGGTGCTGGCTGGCAGCACGCAGCGCAATGATTGGGATGCGGTGATCTTGGTGTCGTACCCGTCTCGCAACGCGCTGCTAAGCATGATGAAGAATCCGGAGTATCAGGCAATTCATGTGCATCGCGAGGCAGGTTTGGCCGATACGGCACTGGTTGCGTTGAGCGAGTTGATGCGCGATTTTGGTAGCTAGCTTTCTATGCTTCAACCTAACAATACAACCTTTTTTGGATCTACGCGGAAATAGAGGGTCTCTCCTGTTTGAATCACCCCAACATCAACCGGCAATTGCACCGTCAGCGTAACGCCCGTAGTTGCGTCGAACTGCACGCGCACATGATCCCCGCGGAAGGAGGTTGTGCGCACAACGGCACTGTGCGCGTCGGGCTGTGGCGCGGGCAGCAGGATCAGCGCATCCGGGCGGATCAACAGCGTGTGCGTCCCAACAGGTGAGGGCTGCAGAAGCGTGATGGGGCCAATGGACGTGCGCGCGACCGACGGATCCGCCGCATGGATTTGCGTGGTGAGTAGATTTTGAAAGCCAAGGAAACGGGCGGCGAACTCGCTGCCGGGTTGGGCATATACTTCTGCGGGTGGGCCACTCTGTTCAATTTTCCCTGCATTCAGCAGCACAATCTGATCGGCAATGGCAAAAGCCTCTTCCTGATCGTGGGTGACGTAGAGAGCGGTGACGCCGATCTCCTTAAGAATGATGCGCAATTCGGTCATCAGCTCTTCGCGCAGGCTGCGGTCAAGGCTGCCCAATGGCTCGTCGAGCATCAGCAGCCGCGGGTTGGGCGCAAGGCTGCGCGCCAGTGCCACCCGCTGACGCTCCCCCCCACTTAGCTCAAAAATCGTGCGCTCCGCGTAGCCCTGTAGGTCGACCAAATCGAGCATTTCCGCTACGCGGGGCTTGATCTCTGCTGCGGGCCAATCGGCCATGCGCAGGCCAAAGGCAACATTTTGCCCGACGCTTTTATGTGGAAAGAGTGCATATTCTTGGAACATAAAGCCAAAGTTTCGTTTGTGGATCTCTACGGGTGCAAGGTTCACTTGGTCAAAGAAGATCGCCCCGCTGTCGAGTTTTTCTAACCCAGCGACTACGCGCAATAGCGTCGTTTTTCCACAGCCACTGGGCCCAAGCAGGCAAACAATGTCACCCGCGGCCACAGACAGATTGATGTCGCGCAGAACTGGATTGCCCGGCGTATATGATTTAGTAATATCTTTTAGTTCTAGCATGATTTTGGGATTGGGGACTAGGGATTAGGGGGTGGACTGGTCTGTTCCCCAATCTTCCTTCTAAAACTCACCGACGTCGCCGAAGCGGAATTGTTCGATAATAACTAATCCAATTGCGGAGACGACCATTAAGATCGTGCTCATTGCCAGCGCTTGACCGTAGTTAAGTAGCCCCGGTTCGCCCAGCGCGCGGAAAATAACAATCGGCATGGTTGGAATGTCGGGCCGCGTGACTAGCAGCGTTGCGCCAAACTCGCCCAAGCTTATTGTAAACGCAAAAACCGCGCCGACCAGTGCCGCACGAAAGAGCAGCGGCAAGTCTATCTCGCGCCAGACGCGGCTCGGGCTTGCCCCCATTACCGCGGCAGATTCGCGCAGCCGCGGATCGAGACTGCGCAGCGCGGGCAAAAAAGTGCGCACCACAAATGGCGTGGCGATGAGCGTGTGCGCAATCGGCACCAGCAGCGGCGATGTGCGCAGACTGCCCATTGCGATAATGTAGCCCAGACCAAGCGTCACGGCAGACGTTCCGAGCGGCAACAGAAAGATTGGGTCGAGTAACGCGCTGCTAAATTTTCTCTTTGCAGGGCGGGCGGTTCGATCGACCGTGTCCCCCAAAAGCGGTAGAGTGGTCGGTCGACGAACGAGTAAATACGCGCTGAGTATGCCCAGAATCAAACTCAGGCACATGGTCATTAATGCATAGAGTAGCGAATTGCGCACGGCTACCAGCGGCGCAACAAAGAACGCGCTGTTGCGACGGTTGACGGTCAACTCGGCGTAATATTGCAGCGTGAATCCAGCATCGCCCAGCGTAAAGCTGCGCCACGCCAGCGCCAGCAACGGCGACAGTAGCAGAATCAGCGCGGCCAGAAGCGCGCCGGACAGCAGCAGCCACTCATGCGCGCCACTCGGTCGGTTTGTCATGCGAGTTTGCGAATTCATCTCTAGCGGGCGAGACGCGCGCGCCTGAAGCCGCGTGTAGACTGTCATGATGGCAAAGGTGATTGCGATCTGCAACAGGCTGAGCGTGGCCGCGGCGGGCAAGTTAAAGAGGCTAACGGCTTGACGGTAGATCTCAACTTCGAGCGTGGCAAAGCGCAGCCCACCAAGGATCAATACAACGCCGAAGCTCGTAAAGCAGAAGAGAAAGACTAGCAGAGAAGCCGCCACAATGCTTGGCAGCAACAGCGGCAGCGTTACTTCGCGCAGCAACCGTAGTCGATTGGCCCCAAGCACCTGTGCAGCTTCGCTCAATCGTGGGTTCAAATTCGACCAAAATCCGCCCACCGTGCGCACGATCACGCTAACGTTGTAAAAGACGTGCGCTAGCAGAATCCCCCACACAGAGCGCATGATTTGCAGCGGTGGCTCGTTGAGCAGAAAGGCGGCTTCGAGCCATTGATTGAGCAGCCCATTGGATCCGGCCAAGGTGGTAAACGCAGCGGCAACGACCACGGTGGGCATCACAAACGGCACAGTGATCAGCGCCTTGATGATGGTCTTACCTGGGAATTCATAGTGCGAAAAAATGTACGCGAGCGGCAGCCCGATCAGCACGGTGCAAAGGGTCGACAGCGCGGCTTGCCAAGTAGTAAACCACAACACCTTCCAAACAAATGGAGCAGTCAGAGTGCCAAAAACGCTGCCAAGATCCAATTGTCCATCGACTATCAAACTTCTTTGCAAAATACGCGCGAGCGGGTAAAAGAAGAAGAAAACCAAAAAGAGCAGCGGCAGGCTATAGAGAAACCGTAAAGCGAGACGTCGGAGCATAGTAAATAGGGATTATGGATGGGGGGAATAGGGACGAGGCAGGGATAGAAAATTTTTCCTAATCACCTATCCCCATCCATAATCCCCAATTCTTATCGCAACATCAACTCAGTCCACGCATTGATCCACGCTTCGCGATTGGATTCAATCTCCGCGGGGTCGACCACGGCTGGATCGGTGGCTGGCTCGGCAAACTGCGTAAAAATGTCGGGCAATTGCGCATTTACATTCGACGGGTAAACAAACATCTGTAGCGGAATATCCTCTTGAAATGGCGTGTCTAACATAAAGTCAACAAATTTTTGGGCAAGCTCCATCTTCTCGGTTCCCTGCAAAATGCCAACAAATTCAATCTGGCGAAACGTTGCGCCACTGGGCGAAATATTGATACTCGCAGGCTCGGTGCGACCATCCGCAGCGTAAAGGAGATCGGCGGGCGGGCTGGTCGAATAGCTCACAACCACGGGGCGCACACTGTCATCACCCGACCCAACGGTGAACTGTTCGAAATACGCCTCGCTCCAGCCGCTAGTAATCAAAACGTCGTTGTCGGCTAGCGCCTGCCAATAATCCAGGTAGCCATCTTCGCCAAAGTAGGCAATCGTCGTCATCAAAAACGCCAATCCCGGCGAAGAGGTGGCGGGGTTCATCACAACCAGCGTCCCAGCATAAGCCGGATCGGCCAGATCATCCAGCGTGGTGGGCAGATCCAGTCCACGGTCGGCAAACCATGACTTATCCGCATTCAAGTTGACAAAGCCAAAATCAACCGGCAGCAGTGTGTTGTCTGGATCGAGCTTCAGATCGTCAGAAATATGGGCGAGCATCGGAGATTTATACGGTACAAAAACGTCTGCATTCAACGCGCGGCTTAAAAAGCTGTTATCCACGCCAAAGAAGACATCGGCCAGCGGCGCATCCTTGCTTAAAATAATTTTATTCAGCGCCTCGCCCGCGTCGCCCAATTCTAAAAATTGCAGCGCCACATTATTCGCGTTTTCAAACTGAGCAAGCACCTCTTCGCTCGCAGTGAACGAGTCGTGGCTGCCAACGACAAGCGTAGTCGGTTCAGCTGATTCGCCCATTTCGGTACCGCCAGTCTCCAAGCCAGCTGGCTGACACGCTGTCACAAGCGCGAGGATTAAAATAGTCGAGAGTAATTTGAGTATCTGTTTCATATCGGGTTTCTCCAAGAGCTGTGTGTAAGTTGATGGATCAAAAAAAGCTTCGCCTGATTGGGCGAAGCTTTAAGTATTCAAAAGCAATCATTCCTCCGCTGGCATTATCCAGATCAGGTCTGTGGGTCGGCAGCAGATAAACTACCCTCTCAGCCTGGCTCATCCAAGCTCCCCGTTATTTGATTATGATCAAATGGTAACATACTGGGTTACAATGTGCAATTGTTTATCAAGTTTTCGACATCTTTTCAATTTATTCTATTCACTTTTTCAAGAAATAGGATATACTTATTCCACAAAATTAGTGTAACCGTTCACCCCCCATCAATGTTCACATACCCACAAAACTCATATGATGACGATCCCGAGGCGTAAATTCTGGCAACCACCACCAGAATTCTTGAACAAACGTAATTCATGCTCAAGACAAAAACTACATTAGCTTTGTAGCAAATATCGTTTTTAAAACAAGGATTCTCTTCACATGAAACAAACCACACGCGTCGTCGTCATTGGCGGTGGCATCGCTGGATGCAGTACTCTCTATCATCTTGCAAAAATGGGCTGGAAAGATGTGATTCTGCTCGAACGGGATGACCTCACATCGGGCACAACTTGGCACTCGGCCGCGCAGGTGACGCAATTTGGCACGGTGCAAACCATGGTCGGGCTAAAAAAATATAGCGCCGAACTCTACACCGAACTCAACGACGACCCCGACTACCCAATGGGCTATCACAAAAATGATGGCGGCATCCGGCTAGCACATACACAAGATCACCTCGACGGATATCATCACTTTGTGGGCATGGCCAAAGGCATGGGTGTCGATTTCGAAGTGATCCCACCCGAAGAAATGGCGCGGCGACATCCGCTGCTCAACGTCGACGGGCTGGTCGGTGGTCTGTGGGATCCGGTCGATGGCGACATCGATCCCAGCAACCAGAGTCGTGGGCTGGCGCACCAAGCCAAAAAGATGGGGGCCGAAGTTTACACCCATACACCCGTCACTGGCTTGACCCAAAAACTATCTGGCGAGTGGATCGTCGAGACGCCCAAGGGAAATATCGACTGCGAAATGGTCGTCAACGCCACCGGCTATCGCGTCAACGAAGTCGGGCGCATGATGGGCGTCACACACCCCGTCATGTCCATGGAACATCAGTACATGATCCTCGACGAGATCCCAGAAATTGTGGACTTTGGCAAACGCACCCCGCTGATCCGCGACCCGGGTGACGACTTCTACTGTCGCCAGGAACATAGCGGTCTGCTGCTCGGCATCTATGAACAAGAGTGTAAAACGTGGGGCATGGACGGCATCAAACCCGACTTCACCTCGGCGCTCGAACCACCCGATCTCGACCGCCTGATGGACAACTTTGAACGCGTCGTGGCCCGAATGCCGCCCCTCGAAAACGCGGGCGTGATCGCATCCGTCAACGGGCCCATAACCTATTCTGCCGACGGCCTGCCACTGATTGGAAAGATCCCCAGCGTGCGCAATGCATATGCCTGCCTCGGTCTGCGTGCGGGTATCGGGGAGGGTGGAGGTTTAGGCAAAGTCCTCGCCGAAATCATGATCTACGGCGAATCTGAGTGGGATTCATGGGTGCTCGATCCGCGGCGCTTTACCGAATACGCCACCGTCGATTACACCGCGCTCAAAGCCATCGAAGAGTATCAACAAGAGTTCATTTTTCATCTGCCCGAAGAGTTTCGCCCCGCCGGACGGCCCGCCAAAACCACGCCGCTTTACGAAATTTTCAAACAAAAGGGGGGCTACTTTGGCTACATCGCCGGGTGGGAGCGGGTCATGTACTTTACCGATCCGGCCAACCCCGTCGAGCACACGCCCAGCTTCCGCCACGACACGCCGCAATATGCCGAAGTTGAACGCGAGGCCAAGGCCGTACGTACCACAGCGGGCATCACCGAAATATCTGGCTTTACCCGTTTCGAGATCAGCGGCCCCAATGCCGCGGCATTCCTCGACTCGATCTGTACAAACTCACTGCCTAAAATTGGGAAAATAAAAATCGGCTATTTCTGTTCCGCAAATGGTCACATTGTTACCGAAGCCACCATCACGCGCCTTGCGGATGAGTCGTTTTGGCTTCTCGGTGCTGCCGCGGCTGAGTGGTTCGACAAAGACTGGTACACCGAACATGCGTTGAAGTTTGGCCTAAACGAAGGCGGCGTCACCATCACCAATCTCACGGAGAGCCACACCGCCCTGCACTTGGCCGGACCCAACTCGCGCGATATCCTCGCCAAGATCACGCGCGATCCGCTGGATAATAAAAGTTTCCCGTGGCTCAACGCACGGCAGATCAGCAGCAAGTCTGCACCAATGCTGGCCATGCGCGTCAGCTTCACCGGCGAGTTGGGCTACGAGCTGCACATGCCCATCGAATATTCGCTGGCAGTCTATAACGATCTGATCGCGGCGGGCGAAGAATATGGGCTGGTCCACTTTGGTCTCTTTGCCACCGAATCGCTGCGCATAGAAAAATGTTACCGCGGCTGGAAAGGCGATCTGTGCAGCGAGTTTACGCCGCTCGAAACCGCGCTCGAACGCTTTGTGGATTTCGAAAAGGGTGATTTCTTAGGCCGCGATGCATTAACCAAAGAGCGTGACGCAGGCAGCACAAAACGCTTCGTCGCCATGATAGTCGAAAACGAAATCGCTAGCCCGCATCAGGGCGATCCGATCTACAATGGTGACGATCTCATCGGCGTAGTCACCTCTGGCGGTTACGGTCACACCATCGAAAAGAACATCGCCATGGGCTTTGTGCCAATCGAGTTGGCCGATGTGGGCACAGAGTTATCGATCTCGGTCATTGGGACACGCAGCAAAGCCACAGTAGTGGCCGAGCCAATCTTCGATCCGAAACACGAACGGCCGCGCGGGTAGAAACAAGTAAGTCTCTCGTAGGGGCATGAGGACGGCGGCCACCAATCACCGCCACATTCCAATATCTTCATCCGCCGTTCTCGTGTCCGCGCCAACGGATAGAACAGAACCACGGTACAAATGTTTGTCACGGACGGACACGAGAACGGCGAATATAGTTCATGAAAAATGGCAATGTATTAGGCCGCCGTACTCATGTCCCTACAATTGGCGATGCTGGTGGATAAAGCCAGATCACGGTCTGCCTGTTTTAAACCTTGTACTCAGACAGTATCCAATTCATAAATATAAGTTGAAGGTGTTTTGGACAGCTTCTGACCAACAAGACGCGCATTAAGAAATGCAGGGTGTTCCTTGGCAACAGGATCTTGTTCAGAATGGATCTGAGCAGGAAACTCATAGTCTGTCGCTAAGGTTTGAAAGCCCATCTGCGTGCCAAAAAGGCCAGCAAGCGCCTCACGCGAGAATCGAAAATAGTCATAAGGGTGGGCATGTAACGGGAACGTATGATGCGTCTGAATAAAAAGCAACCCACCAACACGAAGCGTTCGCATAATCTGGTGGGCGGCGAGGTGCGGATACTTTACATGCTCCAAAGTCGAGCACGAAGTAATTGCATCATATTGCTCTTCGCCCACCTGATCAGCCAACTGATGTAAATCGGCAACCAAATCGACATCAAGGCCCGATTCTTGATCAGTCCCCACATAGCTTTGTGCATGGGGAACCCAAGAAGTGCGAAGCGTAGAAGGTCGATCACCAACCCGTCGCGTGCCAAGTTCAAGTACATCAGGTGTTGTAATTGCGCGACATTTTTCTTGAAATAGTTCAACTAAATCCATATAGTTCATTCCAATATATTGGCTCAGAAATTATATATACTTATCAAACAAAGTATACAACAACATGTAACTACTGGACGTTCGGTTAAATTTTGCAATAAAAGAAAGATTGTCGATACTAGTCGAATATGATTAATATCGAGCAAATAA
>ENA-ORXM01000433-ORXM01000433.1-marine-metagenome-genome-assembly--contig:-NODE-433-length-76058-cov-7.482555_pt1 | contig 76058 bp, 64 predicted proteins | sample MGYA00237867_ERZ511480 | MGnify/ENA primary metagenome ERZ511480 (study PRJEB26309, sample SAMN06266103) | marine metagenome | isolation source: Algal blade | place: United Kingdom:Sidmouth, United...
ACGGGCCACGGGCAAGCCGACAGGCCGGCGTTGGACAGCAACATCACGCTGACCACAACGATGGCCGCCAGTGTGAAACGCTGGAAGTAGAACGCGGCGAACAACGCGATGGCGGCGACCGGTTTAAAGTTCGGGATATCGATCAATGCAAAACGGCTGGCAACGCCGACGGCGATCAACAGGCCGATGATGGCGAGCGTTGTGACGCGATCGAACTGATGCGATTGAATGACGGATGGGCGGGACGATGACATGTCGAATCCGGGAACGGTTTGATATCAGGACGCCCGTTCATGGTGTCCTCGGACCGGCGCCAACGCAAGCCCGTACTCAAAATTCGGGCGAATCTATGTCGTACTTCATATCGGCCGGCAGGTCACCGAACGACCACGCGACGGCTTGCTGCGGAGCGACTCTGGCGACGCCGGCCCCAATCTTGCCGGTCTCCCCGTCCACGGAGTAGATCCAGTTGCTTCCGCCGGCGCCCTCGTTATCGATCCCGTCGATGGACTGCACGAACGCCCGCTCGCCGGTGCCAGACGATGTGTATTTCAGGTCGCCGATGTTCTGAGCGCGCTCCAGAATCGACAACACGGTGGAATCGGCCGAACAGGGCACGGCCGTGGTCAGCCGCGACTTGCCGGCCGCGCCGTAATCGATGGTTAGCTCGACCGTCCCGACGACCGGACCGGTGGGAATTGGCCGTTCGCAACCGGCGCTCGCGGACAACAGCAACACGGCGATCGTCATGAATTGAGTGAATGGAGCGGACATGCGGTTTTCCCTGACTTTTGAGGACCCGAGCGTGACGCCGATGCCGACCGGTCATCAACCGCCGGGCGGCGTCGCAGCGTAATCGTCGGCGGTTCGCCCGAGCGGACGCGGCCCGACACGCTTGCCCCGTCGAAACGATCGCGGTCTAACATAGAACCCGGTCGGTTAGATAGAACCGGTTCGGTTATAGAAAACCCGGTGGTTTTGACCGGTCCCGTGTCGTCTCCGCGATTTGCTCTAACAGCTAATTATATGGCATCTGAACCCAATCGCGAACCGACCCGCTGTGCCGATGCCGATGCTCGCGGCCACGATCATCATCGACAACTGGTGGAGCAAAACCGCGCAAGGGCTCATCGATCCCGCGATGCTGCGGGTCATCAACGCATCGGCTGCATCGGTATCGTCGGCGCGGGGTTGATGGGCCAGTCGATTGCGGCGCGAGCGATTGCCCATGGAATCTCCGTCAGCATTCTCGACGCAAATCGGGAGGCCGCAACATCGGCCGCAGAACGTCTCAGTCAACGTTCATCAACCAGCGAGCCATCACCTGCCGGATCAGTTGTGGCCGTTTCCGACTACCGGGACTTTGCCGATACGGATCTGGTCATCGAATCGGTGGTCGAAACGAAATCCGTCAAGCACAGCGTGCTCCGGCAGATCGAATCCGCCGTTAGTGACTGTGCCGCCTTCTACACAATTGTTGAAACTAATGCTGATCGTATCGCCGGATTGAATTGTTTCTTGTGAGCCGGTTTTTGAGGCCGACATGCTTCCGCCACCGCTGCAGTTTTCTTTCACGGAAGATGCGCGGGGTTGTACTAATGCGTTATCCGTATATTCAGTAGCTAAGCTTTGAGCTAGAGCCAGAAGTGACGCTCCCCCAGTATTGGCTTCATCAAAGTCCAGTGTCTCATCTATTTCTATGTCAGTAGAGGCTTCCAAAGCTGACGACACCATTTCTGTGGCATTTTCAGAGTTGAGGTTGATGTAGTCATAGTCATCAACACTTTGATAGCTGCTCGAGCTACCGGAGCCACCACCTCCACCACAAGCAGCAAGCAAGGTACACACAGCGGATAAAGCAAACGCACGTTTCATAAGAACCAATCCTTGTTAATTAACTTGCCTAGGCAAGAGCAATTCACAGTCCTGTCTTGTTATTTGAATATTGCGATTCTGCAAGACATCTAAAATAAACGGGTTCGGCCGTTTTAAGCTAACTTCTACTGAGCTGATGGATCACGTTTTGTCTGCTGCCAAGTTGCAGCTAAAAGAGTGGTAGTCCCGAGCCCAACTGGTTTTCCCCCATTATTCTGTATAGCTACTAATTGCTTGCGGATGCATTTACGTCGATCCAGAACGGCTGCACATTTTCACACGCACGTTCACCGACCAGACGCGTTCCCTGCTCTACTTGGATTAATGTGTACTCGCAGGTAGTAGCAGAGCCTTCTGTTTCCGCAAATATCATCCCGTTGCGTGACAGCTCACCGGTGACAGGCAAGCGCCCCTCAGCCCTTGAGTGTCGAACTTCTCCGGTCCACTTGCCGCTTTCCGGCACAAAAGTTTTGATCATCAAAGACAGTGGTTGTACATTCTCCTCCGCCGAGCCAATCTTGCCGGACCATACACTTTGGTCTGTGGCAGCATCTCGAAGCCATGATTCGACCTGAGACATATCGCGTCGCCATTGCATACGCTGTAACCGGGTAATCTTACTTTTTCTATTCGCTTCCAGATCAGGCACCAACAACCTTTGAGGTTTCTGGGGCTCTGGGTTGGCTTCAAGCTGTGCCAGCTCTAGCTCTCGTTTTTTTCTCGCCGCTTCCTCCAATACCCGCCTTTGTTCCGCCCGCTTTTGTTGGGCTGCTCTATATTCGCGTTGCTTTCGCTGATTTTCGGCTCTGTTTTTTCGCGCAGCCTCCGCTAAAGCTTCGAGTTCTGCTCGTGCTACTTTTGATTTCCGGCGACGTTCAGCCTGCTCCGCTTTCCATTGTTTGTCTCTGGCAGCAATCTCAGCCTCGCGTTCTTGCCTCTTGCGCTGCTTTTCGGTCTGCTCTGCTAACTCGCGTTTAACTGCAGCGCGTTCGCGCAAAAATGCATCAATCTGATCAGGTGTTAGCAGTGGGGTGAGGTTGGCTTTCCTATTTCTAGCAGATGAGTCTACCGTGCCGTCTGGCGAGGTCACTCTGCGCACAAAGTAGTCCTGCATAAAATCTACTTCTTCAACGATTCCCAAATACCGAGCCAATTCTTCCAGTATTTCGACACCCACTGGAGAAACGGTTATTTCAGTCAAGCCTCTATCTAGGTCATAGCCGGGCAACATGCCCTCGCGCAAGGCGTATTTATCAGCAAACTGTTTACCCTCCCCGAACCAGTTGGCCGCGAGGTAATCTAGGTTTTGATTCAACAGCCCGTGTAGAGCATTAATCTCGTCTTCCCCACCCAGATCCGGTGTTCCAAAATAGAACTCGCTACTGTGCAAGTTATGTTTCATGGAATATTTCGTATCCAAATAGGTGGCAAGAATAAACTTCGCTCGATAGGCTTTGGCGGCATCTTCCGCTTCGGCCTTGCTAATCGCACTGGTTTCTTCAGTTTCTGGTAGGTCGTAGCCCTGAAGGAAGTCATAGTCCCAATCTAGATCGATGGTCAAATTTTCAATCGGCGGCTTACCAATAGTGAGGCGTTCGGTGGAATAGAAGAATGAAATTGGCACTGTAAAACCGTTGGCGGCACACCGCTGTCCTACTTCTTCGGACTTTTTACCGGCATATTTGAACTTGCCTTCTGGATTAGCGCAAATACGATTACTGGTCACCGCTTCATGGCGCCGACTGGTATCTGGACTGAAGCTTGGAAGCAACACCTGGTCATCCCTGAAGGCGAGAAAGGCATAACCGGCAACGCGATGTTCCGGTATCGTTGGCATCGATGCACAGCGACCTGCATCAATTGACCACCAACCTTCCTCACTCCACAAGCGTTCCCCATACCAATAATCAGATACGATGCCGACGTTTAAGGCATGATCTCCACGATTGCAAAAAGTCGGTCGCGTTTCTGCGTATGCCGGATTCAAATTGAGTAACGTCAAGAAGAAACCCGTAAGGACTATTACCAGTTTTACAGATGATGCATAAAGTAGGTTCATGCGGATATTCCCTTGCAAGGATCGATATTGTGAACGGCTAATCTGCGCATGAGACGGTAGCTATTTGCAGTGTGCAAAAAATGCTGAGTCAGTTTAAACAATCCAATATTTGTTGATCTGATAGATCCTGTGTTTTCTGATACCAAACTGCAGATAAATGTATCTAATCTCCATCGTAAAATAGCATGAGTCTCGATTTGGCCACTTGAATACTCCCCTGCTCGCAGATTCCCGCAGAGCATGGTGTAACACTCCTCAACAGCCTAACTCCAACTGAGAATTCCCGTACTCCCACCAGTTGAAGCAACAACAGCTACTGACACTACTTTGTCAGTAGCCCTATGCGATTCTACAGGCTACTTTTTGCCACTAGAGAATTTGCAGGATGAAACACTATTATCACCCGATGAGTCGGGCGCTAACTACCCACTGGATGCTGATTGAACTTGGGGTCGAGCATGAACAGATCATCATCGACTTCCCCAACGGTGAAAATGACAGCCCCGAATTCAGAGCCATTAACCCGATGGGGAAAGTACCGACTCTGCAAGATGGCGATGTGGTTGTTACAGAAACAGCGGCAATCTGTGCTTATTTAGCGGACAAATATCTAGATAAAGGCTACGCCCCCGCTATCGATTCAGTCGAGCGCGGTCTCTATTACCGCTATCTGTTTTTCCCAGGAACTACACTAGAGCCAATGTTTACGGTCAGGCAGTTTGATATTAGCAACTACGCCGTGCAGTCAACGGGCTGGGGTGATCTCGACACTTGCCTAGCCACCATCGAGACCATGGTGCCGGAGCATGACTGGGCGTTGGGCTCGCAGTTTACGGCGGCAGATGTTGTATTTGGCGGGTTTCTCGATTTTGCCGTGCAATTTGGGTGGTTGGAGTCCCCTTCGGCAAAAATCGCAGCCTATGTGAAACGTATCAAAGCTCGCCCTGCTTACAGAGAAAGCCACGATGCTTCATGGCACTAGGTGTTACTTGTATTAAGGGAAACTGAGCCAGTGCATTTAAAACTATACGGTGTCGGCTCTTAAGAGCTAATATCTAGAACCAAGTAGCGACACAACAAACCTCTGGAGATCGCATGTTTGACCACGTCAAGTTTGGCGTCAGCGACTACGAAGCAAGCAAGGCGTTTTATATCAAAGCGCTTGCACCGCTCGGGGTAGTTGCGGGCGCGGAAGGCAAACCGTCGTATGGTATCGAACTGTATGTGCCAGAGGGGCTGTCTTCTCTGTGCCTCTTTGAATCTAGTGCAAAGCCGGCACCTATGCATTTGGCATTCGTTGCAGCGAATCGCCAACAGGTCGAAGACTTTTATCAAGCAGCACTGGAGGCAGGCGGCCAAGACAACGGGCCGCCAGGCCTGCGCCCCGAATACCAAGCAAACTACTTCGCTGCTTTTGTCATCGATCCGGACGGGCACAATATCGAAGCCGTATGCCATGAACCCACGGCATAATATGCCAAGTGATGCTGTATTACCTAAACAAACTCTTTAGGTAAATTAAATTAAAAGCAGCATATCCGGGCTCCGTTTGCTGCAGGTCATTTTGCATTATGTTGTGCAGCGTTTTTAACCTGAAAAACGGCACCGACGGAAAAGCGTGGTGCTCTGTGTGGTACGGCATATTCCAAGCGAGTCGACGCACCAGTTTGTTACTAAACGTGGTGCGGGTGTTGTCGTATATATTGGCTCCGAATGCACAGCGGCCATGCTCCGCCAGTAAATACAAGCGTAAAAATGGTTGGCCCAATAACACCGGAATAAGCCACACGTAGAGCAGCACATGCCAATGGAAAATCACACAGACGACAAAAACCAGTAAGTACAGGCCAAGCATTCGTAGAGCCTCTGAGCGTACCCGTGCACGCTTTGGCTGCGGCACATACGCGACTTCACAGAGCCCGCGAGCGTTGTGAAACAGGGTTTTAAAATGACTGAGCCAAATGGGTAAGCCTGAGATATGCAGCAAATACTGTCCAAGAGTGCTGGGTTTTGCAGATGCCAGCTCAGGGTCTTTTTCGGGGTCTTGTGTATAACGATGATGCGCGAAGTGAAAGCAGCGAAACCACTCGGGAGGCAACGCCAATAAAAAGCCGCACACAGCCCCCACTCGATCATTCACAATTGCGGTGGCAAACGGCGTGCGGTGCGCAGTTTCGTGCAACAAGGTAAACAGGAAGACTATCAAAATACCTTGCGGCAGCATCAGTAACGGCCATAGCGGAACTTGCTGCGAGATCAGCACGCCCAACACAACAATCGCTCCACCGTGTGTGGCCAAGTAACCGTAGCCTGCAGCGTCAGACTTCTGCGTCAGAGATCGGCGTTGCTCGTTACTGAGTGAGCGAATAAATTGCTGCTGATTCATGTGCTGTAGATTCAGAAAAACAAAACTGAAGTTAGCACAATATAAACTCGCCCAAAAACAATATAATTTGTACAATCGAATAGAATTTCTTTTGCGAATAGCGCCATGAAGCAACGATTTTCTCTGAAGGGCCTGCAAGCGTTTGAGGCGACTATCCGCACTGGCAGCTTTGTCGCTGCAGCAGATGAACTGGGGGTCACTCCGGCCGCCATCAGTCAGTTGGTTCGCGGCCTAGAAGAGCGCGTCAAGCGGCAGCTGTTCTATCGCATCAACCGCCAGTTAGTGGCCACCGAAGCGAGCTTGCTTCTGGCACCTCGTCTGACTGCGCTGTTCTCTGAATTTGAAGAGATATCCTCAGAACTTGCCGGCGACAATGCACCCTCGCATTTGGTGATTTCGGTGCCCCCTTCTGTCACCGGTTGGCTATCGAAGCGCATGCCACAGTTCGTCGAGCAGTGGGGAGCACTAGACTTCACTCTGCGCGGAGAGGAAGACCCAGTAGATTTCGAACGACAGCTGGTCGATATTCGCTGGTCTTTTGGCGGCCAAAGCTACCCCAAACAGTCAGTGACCACTTTATTTCACGACCACGTTTTTGCCGTATGCTCGCCTAGTTTTATAGCCAAGTATGGCCCCTTGAATAGCGCATCTGATTTGATGCACGCCCCGCTCATTCACACCGATTGGGGGCCTTCTTCAGCCAAATACCCTAGCTGGCAGCGTTGGTGCGAAGGTGTAGAAGTTGAGCCAAAACAGCAAGCCAACCGTGGCATAGTGGCTAACTCCTCTATAACTTCAGTTGACCTAGCGCTCAATGGACTCGGGCTTGCCTTATGCCAAGGTTTTTATTTGCCCGATCTATTGGCAGAAGGCAGCCTAGTCATCGCACACCCATACGCTATTCGATTAGCACAGCCCTACTGCCTGACTGTGCCCGCCCGAAGCGAAGCAAGGCCAGTGGTTGCGCAATTTAAAGCATGGTTAATGGAAGAATGCCACAGCGGCCAGCAGCTTGCTGCCGAGCGCGCCAACACAGTCAATTAGCGCAAAGGATGCGGCACTGGGTCTTTACGACGAAAAAAATAATTCGTAAACACCGCACGGTAGTTTGGGTAAACATAGGCGTTGTTGCGCTTTAAAAAAAACTCTCTTCGCGCACGATAAAGCGAAGGCAACTGATACCAAGCCACCTTCGGGTGCATGTGATGCACCAAATGGTAGTTGTTGTTCAAAAACAAAAAGGCAAAAAGCCCTGTGTCTTCTATCACCACCGTGCGCCCCGCCACTGTCGTATCTGCACGATGTTCTAGGTAGGTACGAACCCGTAATAAAGACATGGCTCCGTAGGCAGACAAAACATAAGCCCAAAGCGGCAGAGAAGCAAACAAACCCACCATGCAAAGCAGCGGAAACAACGCAACTGCGTGTACAACGTAGGCTTTCCGCACCGCTTTATTGCCCGACAACGCAGCGCGGAAGTCACAACGGTAAAAGCAATACAGCCCAATCATAGGCCCCAGTAGCATTCGGCCAGCTAGCGTATTGTTGAGTTGCAACAACTGCTGCATAGCACGAGGCAGCGCATGCCAAACCGCAGGATCGAGATAGTTACTCTCTGGGTCATCGAAGGGATCTGTCAGGTTTTCATCGATGTGGTGTTTGAGGTGGGAATCACGAAAACACTGATACGGCACAAACAAACCAAAAGGCACAGACACCAGTAACTCGTTAATCAAATCACTCTTAAACGGATGCCCGTGCAGGGCTTCATGCTGCAAAGATGAGTGCAGTACCAAGGCTGCGCTGAGCAATGGCACGCACAGCCACCAGACAAGCGAGCCACTGAAAAAAGCGAGGATGATGATCGTCGCAGAGCATACCAGCAACAAAACCAAGGTAGGCCACTCGATACGTTCAGTCATGGCTGCGTGCGCAGGCTAACAACGCGTGTAGGTTGAGAGAAGCGTGCTTCTACCATGGCTGTAGCTGCGACTGTGAGAGAGTCACAGCTTACAAACAAGATAAATTAGGCGTTAACGTTATTATTTATGGTTAAGGAAAGTTTTTCTTTCCTACATAGCAAATACATTCTTGGTCTTTTATTAGCCGTGCTGTTCTCAACGTTGTAAGCCCTCCCCAGCAGTACAAGCACGCTCATGAGAAATCAAGAAGAACAGCTGTAATGCGACGTGCCACCGGCTTGAAAAAACTGAGTCGGTTTTAAGCGATAGTATTCCCGCTCAACCTCCTCTGGTTGCTCTGAGTATGGCTGTGCCATGATGTCTTGTAGCTCTCGTATTAGCGCGTAATCCCGATCAGCTGCTGCTTTATAGGCCGGAACAACGAACCACTCTCGCAAGATGTACTTTGCGTTTACCCGTTTCATTTGCGCGGAGAGTGCTTCACGTGACTCAACAGTTAATTCGCCGATCAACGCCTTCCATTTTTGCAACCACGCTGACCAGCTTTGCTCTCGCTCGGTTGAGTCCGTATAAAAACTCGTTTTGAGCGGATCAATGTCATCGGGAATAGCAGATAGCTCGCGAAAGAAGATGCTGTAATCAACCGCCGTTTGCATCATCAGTGTCACAAGTTCATTGAATAGCGCCTCGTCAAACACTGCAAGCCCGAGCTTTGCCGCCCACATCTTCTGCATTTTGGTTTGCATCTCTGCTGCAAAACTCTGCTGAATTAGAGCGAGTTGCTGAAGAGCATCAGCATTACCTGCCAGTAACGGCTTTAGCGCGCCACAAAAACTGCCAAAATTGTGTTCCGCCGCAACCGGCTGGTTTAGGAATGCGTAGTGCTCACCGCCACCTGTCCAGGGCTGAAAATACGGGTCAAACACATCACAAAACCCGTAGGGACCGTAGTCGAGCGTAAAGCCTCCGGCTGCGCAGTTGTCGCTGTTGAAGTTACCTTGGCAATAGCCCACTCGAATCCAATGCGCGACAAGCGACGTCAATCGGTCACAAAACTCTCGCGCAAGCTGCAGGATTTTTTGATCCGTTGGCTGGTTTGCATCAATAACATCTGCGTACTCCCGATCAATCAAGTGCAAAACTATTTGTTCAAGCTCTTGCATGGCTTGAGGGTGTGCTTGATTGCGCGCGCGTCGGCCAAAGAGTTCAAGCTGGCCAACTCTGATGAACGATGGCGCAACTCGGGTTGAAATGGCGACAGCGTTGCTCACCAGAACATCAGGGTCTTGAGAGCGCGAGCCCTCCGAGTACCAAGGTCGTTGCACTGTCTCGGTTGTTGACGCGTACAAACATAAAGAGCGGGAGGTAGGAACGCCCAGCGCATGCATGTGTTCCTGCGCCAAAAACTCGCGCACACTGGAACGCAACACAGCGCGGCCATCGGCACCTCGAGAATAAGGCGTGCGTCCGCTGCCTTTGAGCTGCATTTCCCAACGCCGCCCTTGTATTACGCCTTCAAAAACGGAAACCGCCCGCCCGTCGCCATAACCGTTACCTGTTCTGAAGGGGCACTGCTGAGTGTATTCGTTGCCATAAATAGACAGAGCATAACCTGTCGCCCAGCCCACCTTTTGCATCGGATCTGGCACTTTCGAGGCATCGCCAGAGAACAATCGGCTAAAGTCGGCAGACTGCGCCATGCTGTCGGCAAAACCCAACTGATGAAAAAAGGTTTTGCTGTGGGTGACATACTCCGCGTTTTCTAGCGGCGTAGGAATCACCGGCACATAGTGACCCGAGCACACTTCACGGGGTGTGTGATTTATACCTCTAGTGTCTGCTTCAGGGTCGCTGCTCAATGTGTGCATAAACGAGTAATCGGCCACGTCTGCCAACTCATCGAGAGAGTCTATGGTTGCTAGCTCAGGCAGGCTTTTTACGCTTGCCTGCGGGTGTAATTCCCCATCTGCTCCAGGCTGTTGTTTGTGCTCTAGGTCCATAGATCGCATAACTCAACTCTTTTTGCTTTGTTTAAATTGCATGACTTGCCGCGAAACGCACAACTCAGTTTAAGCACGACTAAGCTGCCAACGTGTTTTCGCGAGTTAGTTTGCGCCCTGCACACTATAGGCGGCAAGCACATCACCATCAATGCAATCGACTAGTGCTGCAAAACATCTAATAGCCGCGCCAACTCGCCGCCAGCGACAGGAGCATCACGCGTGATCACACAGTAGGGGTGCAGCAACGGCAAAGTAGTCGAGTGAGCAATATGCAGTTTCCCAGCGCGCTCGGCGTCCTGCGCGAGCTCATGCTGAGCAAGCGCCGCACCGACACCTTGCTCAGTCAGCGCCATTGCTAGGCTGGCATTGGCGACGCGTGTGCCGCGCGATGGAGAAATATCACGAGCTATGCCCGCCGCACGAAACCAATCGTTCCAGCCAAGGTGGTCCATGTAGCGTTGCCCCCAATCAACGTGGATGAACATTTCTTCCGGCAGCGTTTCAAGCGTTAGATTATCTGATGCCATCTGGATCGAGAGCACCGGTACGACAGTCTCGTGCACCAGCACAACTGCGTGATGAGCGGGATAAAAATGATCTCCGTAAGTCACTCGAACATCAATACCTTCACGCACCAATTCAACGGGGTCATCCTCAACACGGATACGCAAAGGCGCGCCCCAGTTAGCCACCCTAGGTGCCAACCAACGCTCGGCCAAAGCAGGCAAGACGCTCACACACAAGGCTCGACGACCACGGTCGCCCAGCAGCTTGGCAGTCAGTGTGGAGATTTGATCTAGCGCACCAGCACTGTCGCGATAGATCGCCATGCCCGCATCGGTCAATGCTATGTGATTGTGCCCGCGCGTAAACAGCGTTTTACCAAAAAACTGCTCCAGTTTGCGCACCTGCATACTCACAGCGGCGGCTGTCACACCCAGCTCTTCTGCTGCGAGCACAAAGCTGCCGCAACGTGCGCTGGCCTCAAAGGCTTTTAAGGCGTTGAGCGGTGGTAGTCTCATCTATTTCTGCATTAGTTTTTCTAAGTCTGAATCAGTATAACTGTATTGACCTACGCCACCAGCGCCGCGACAGTTAGGCCATCACGAACAAGGAGAGCTCAATGGCTGCCCACGATCTCACGCTGCACCGCTTCCCCGAGACATTGCCCGGTTTCACGCCGATAGCTGACGACCCAGTGTTTGACCCAGCAATACACCTGGCCTTGGGCCAACCCGAGCGGATCTATGCGTTGACCGAATTGGGCTACGAGCCATCTCAACTGACCGAGCCCACGCCCTCTGCAGTAGCGGCTACCGATTGCTTTCGCCTACTCAGTGACGAAGGCGTGGCAGCCTTGTATCACGTGTGCAAGCAGCTGGAGGCATTCACAACATCAAATCCGCGCATCTCGCGAAGCACCCGCGGAGGCGTGTACCGTTCGCGTTTTCTGCGTGACCTAAGCCTGTCGCCAGAGATAACCGAACACCTCAGTGCGCTGATGGAATCACCGTTGCTGCCACACGCCATGGGCCATCAGCTGGCTCACCTTAACTACCAACCGCTGACCTTGAGCGAGAACGTCGACAAGTGGCACTACGACACGCTACAGGTGGACTACGTAATGTTTGTCACTGACCCCAATGAGGTTGATGGAGGAGAGTTTCAGTATTTCCTCGGCACTCGCGATGAAATGAAAGAGCTGCATAGTACAGGCAAAAAAATACCGCCCGAGCGCATTGTCGCTCCGACAATGCCCGGTGCCGGATATGCGGTTTTGATGCAGGGAAACTATGTGGTGCATCAAGCATGTGGATTACAGTCGCCTGGGGAACGCATCACTTTTGTCAACGGTTACAGCTTCACTGATCCAGCCATCAGCGACTTCACCGCCTTTAAGCAATTGCGCATTGTCGACCCCGAACAGACAATAAACGCCGAGTACGCGCGCCAGATGGCTTACCGCAGCGCGCAACACTTACAAGCCTGCATCAACACGCCGCATTACGGCGACTTCAACGCCACCATAGAGCAACTGCAAAACGCACGCGCCGAGATAGAGTTGGCTATCCATGCCTTAGAAGACACAGAGCAAGAGGCAATCAAGCACTTTGGGGATTAGTAGCCTAGCAGCTGCAAATGGTTCAGCTGCTAGAACGCCCCACCTTGACCGTTTGTTGAAAAACATCAAAGGCAGTGAGTTTTTCAAGTCGCGCGAAACCCAGCACGCTGCTTGGGAGCGACTGGGTGACGGTTATACTGATTTACGGCTGCCGAAATTTCCATACTGGTGACAATGGTACTAACCGGCCAACCTTTGCCGTGTGCGCTACCTCTAGCCCCACTTATGTACGCAACAATTTTTCTTTTCTCGCACGCCTACTTAACGATTGCCTAAGAATATCAATTTGAGGCTTGCATACTGGAAGCAGCTAATAAAAATTTGCCGCGATTTTGCGGATATCAAGACTTCAGGCTGTATAACCGCTGACCAAATTTTCACGTGAACACCGCTAAGCCTTAGCATCTCCCAACTGACTGTGTACAAGCTATCTGTACAGATTCATCAGAGTTTTCCGATAGCGGTGTCTGAAGGTGACAATAGCTTTTGAAGACAGTGGATTTCTGCAGCGTTACTCACCGCCAATAACAATGGCGAGGCCTCATGTCCGAACGATCGGATAGCAACAATCCAGATTTTTTCAGCAAACAATTCATCCTGCTGGCTATTGTTTTTATTGCAATGGTCACAGCGGTGACATGGGCTGTTGTCTCTCGTAGCCAACAAAGTCTGATTGAATTTCAAGCTTTGAAAATCGCCGAAATCGTCGCGACTCAGGCCGCCACTTCCCGTTCTCTGTACTCCAGCCTTGCTGTTGATAAACTCAAAGATGATGGATTTGGCGCGTCTGAACAATCAGACGAACTCGTGGGCCACGTACCGCTGCCCGCACAGTTTTTTAAAGCTCTGTCAAAACACTCCCTCGCCGATGCCGAAGGTTTGTATCGTTTTAAACCGATCAGCCTGTGGAATATTGATGCCGAACAGGGCCTGACCGACGAGTTCCAAACGTGGGCTTGGTCACAGTTGGAAGATCAACAATCAAAAGCCACCAGCCTGCCAATTGACTGGCAACCCGTCTGGCGAATTGATGAGATGGAAGACGGTGCCACATTACGCTTTTTACGGGCAGACCCCGCGTCGTCTATGTCTTGCGTGAACTGCCATAACCAGATCGAGGCCAAACCCGAAATCCAGGCACGTCGCATTCAACAAGGCATTGAACCCGGACATCGCTGGTCGCAGCATGAGCTGCTGGGTGCTGTGCAAATTGATATCCCCTTGGCGCGAGCGGCTATGCTGGCACGCGCCCAAACACAACGCGGCCTTCTAGTTGTTGCAGCGGCAACGCTGATTGGCATTGCTGCTGCCGCAATCCTTCTCCTGGTAAACCGCGCTAAAACACGAACGCTGACACGCCAACTCAAGCAACAGGCCCGCCACGATTCACTCACAGGGCTACCCAATCGCTTTCATCTGGATGATCAATTAAATAGCCTATTGACCGGCACGGATAACCGAGTCGGGCATTCGGTCATGCTGCTGGATCTGGACGAGTTCAAGCAGATCAACGACACCCTCGGGCACGAAGTCGGCGACGAGGTGCTGAAGATCACTGGTCAACGGTTAGTGGGGTCGCTGCGCAAGTCCGATTTTGTTGCGCGTCTGGGCGGCGACGAGTTTGTCATTGTGATGCCTAACACGGGCCGTGCACTGGCTCAGCTCAGAGCCGAGCGTTTAACCGCCATCCTGCAGCAGCTCATTCACGTCAGAGGACATCGCCTGAGTACGGGAGCAAGTTTTGGTATCGCCATGACTCCAGACGACGGAACCGATGCAAAGGACCTACTGCGATGTGCAGACGTTGCAATGTACATGGCCAAACAATCACAGCATGGCTATGCATTCTATGACCGAGAGTTGGACGAAAATCATATCTCCAGTTTGACCATCGTTCACGATCTGCGCGAGGCCATCCGCGAAGGCTCACTCGCTTTACATTTTCAGCCGCAATACTGCTTACACACCAACCGCATGACGGGTGCTGAAGCGTTGCTGAGATGGCACCACACGCGACATGGCCATGTTGCACCCGATAGGGTTATCACAATCGCCGAGCGCCACGGACTAATTTCCGAGCTGACTGTGTGGGTGCTGAACGCCGCATTGACGCAGTGCAAAATTTGGCGAGAGCAAGGCTATGATCTGAAAATATCAGTCAACCTGTCGGCGGTGAACCTACATGACCCACTACTGGTCGAGCAAGTAGAAGAATCGTTGAAGGCTCATTCCCTTCCACCTGCGGCGTTGATTCTTGAAGTCACGGAAAGCGCCGTGATGACTAGCCCCGAACAAGCACTCAAAATGTTGCGGGCTATTCGCGATTCGGGCATTACCTTGTCTATCGACGACTACGGTACTGGTCATTCTTCGTTGTCGTACCTCCGTGATCTGCCGGTGCAGGAACTCAAGTTGGATCGATCTTTTCTGATCAACCTGTGCGACAGTGGCAAGGATGCCGTGATAGTCAAGGCAACGCTGGATCTCGCCCACAATCTTGGTCTTTCGATGGTTGCTGAAGGAATCGAAGATGCTGCCACGCTCGACTACTTGTATAAAATCGGATGCGACGTCGTGCAAGGATACTATTTGAGCCGCCCGATCTCCGCGCAGGACTTCAACGACAGATTGCCTTCGACGTATCAACTGTTACCACACAGCACGCCGGATGAGCGGCAAAAACAAGCCTAAACCCTGACAGCAAAACATATAACGCAGCTACGGCACTACAGGCTCGAGATAGACCCTTTTCAGCTTTCAGATTCACTCTCATCTTTCGTCTTGGCAAATCAACACAAGCGCAGAACAGTAGTGCGAGCACATTCATTCCCCGCTGCCGTTTCTGCTTCCGTAATACACTCCCCGCTCTTACCTTTGTCAGAGTTACATTGTGTTACAACAAATGATTGTCGAACCGATTAAGGTCAACTCTTAGAAATGCGCTGACAACTGACCCTCCGTATACTTTCGGAATGACTTCTATCGTCAGGAAAATTCATGAATTCATTGAACCTTTAGAAATGCAAAAGACTACTTCCACACGCGCCCGTTTTATCGCTGCTGCTTTCGGCACGCTCTTTATCGCAAGCGCGTCGGTTTCAGAAGCCGGCACATCACTGATACCTAGCCCAAGCGTGGTGGATTACAGCGACGGGAATGGCTGGGCTAGTGGTGTTGGCATTCAGCTAGAATCCTCAGCTGTATATCGCGGTTCGGATCACTCTGTGCTCGAAGTAAAACCTGAAGGTGCTGTTCAATGGAGAAGCGGCGAGCATATGTTTTTCTGGGAAGGCTACGACTTGAACGACAGCAACTTAGGCTGGCGCAGCTTGCTTCAAAACACTTGGTTGATTGAAGGCGGCGCACGGCATGAGATTGTCATCCCCTCCAGCCGCAGCGAGAAAGCAGGGCTTGAGAACCTGCCCCACCGCGGCTCTCATATCCTTGGTTTTTTTGAAGCTCGACGCGCACTAGACTCAGATTGGAAAAACTGGGTATCAAGTCGATTTTTGTTTGGCTCAAATGAATATGGCTGGCAATCAAAGCTCTCAGCGGGGCATCGCTTGAGCGATGGTCACTACAATAATGGAACTGAGCTTGTGTTGTTCAGTACCTTTGCAAGCCAAGAAAACAAAAACAACTATTTTGGCATCAACGAAGAAGACGCCGCAGCAACGGGGTTGCAAGAGATTGGTTTTGAGGGTGGCTACCGGTCATCTGGGCTTGATGTTGTCTACCGAAAATACATCAACAAAAGAATGCAACTCACGGCAAAAGCAGGCATAGAGTTTTATAGTAGCGACATTGAAAAAAGCGAGCTTGTAAGAGACGCTACCGAAACGAGCGCTGAATTGTCTCTCGTCTGGAGATAAACACAGGTTCAAAACTATACTCCTGAGTCCACCCCTAGCCACCTAAGAGATCGCCTACTTTAGTGATGTCAGTAAGCGCATTTGGCATCTGCTCAACAAGCGAGCAAGCCAACTCTCTTAGTCAGCGCCAATGCCGTCTGTAAACCTCGTGTGGGGTTTCTGAGCGCAACTGGCTAAAACAATACGGAACAAAACTGGCACGCAATGATCGAACCCTAGAGAATACACCGATGTGGGCGTATTGTTTTAGTACGCCACTGTGTGCGATATGCGGAGTTAACATGACAAACGGACGAGCAAACCGGCGACAATTTTTAAGCACTGCGGGCGCTGTTGCCGCGACGGGTGCGACCAGTCTCTTCGCTCCCGCGCACGCTAATAGCCTGAAACCAACACGCTCCATGCGAGGCGGCTCCAACAACTACATCCCCAACGCAGCTATTGTGGATCGCATCGGTGGCGGCGGATTCTGGATGACAGGCACTGTGCGCAGCGCGGTGGATGGTGCCCCTCTCGCGGGTCAGCGCATCCAAGTGTGGGCTCACACAACCGAAGGCCATGAGCGCGACCCACACAGTCACGGCGCTACACTCAGCGATGCCAATGGTGAGTTCAGGTTAGAGATGCCGCAGATCGTACCGGCCTTTGGCCAAGCGCACGGCCACCTCGCATACGACAGTGATGATTTTGAGACCGTGTTTTTGCGACCGGTGCTGTCGAGTGCGCAGGACACCAGCTTGTCGGCGCACTTTGTTTTAAAACCCGCCTAACAACTTGCGTACCTGACGAGTGAATCGCACCTGTAGTGTTGTTGTCTGGAGCGTGCTCGCCGCAGTGGTTGTCTTGAGTTTAATCACCACTGCCATGAGTCCGCTGCTAGCTTGGCGCGAGCCTGTTTATATCGCTGCTGGCTTTGCGGGTGTGGTTGCTCTAATCCTTTTGTTGTTTCAACCACTGTTGGCAGCCGGGATTCTTCCGGGGCTTTCTGCGCAACGCGGCCGTCTCAACCATCGCTGGGTGGGCGCAGCCTTGTTGTTATCCGTGCTTGTGCACGTTGCGGGTCTTTACATCACCAGCCCACCCGATGTCATCGACGCCCTGCTCTTCGCCTCTCCTACGCCATTCTCGCTTTGGGGTGTTATTGCCATGTGGGCTATTTTTGCGACTGCGGCGCTGGCCGGTTCACGACAAAAACTAAAGCTAAAAGCACGAACATGGCGTCTGAGTCACAAAACGCTTGCAGTTGTGATTGTACTGGGCAGTGTTGCTCACGCCATCATGATCGACGGCACGATGGAGACTCTGTCAAAAACCCTACTGTGTGCATTAGTGATGGGCGCAACTGCCGTATCGCTGTACAGACCTTTTAGGCGCTAAACGCCCTCGAAACTACTAAAGCTATGCATGCCTGATTTTCAGAATCACGCTTGGCATTTTCATCGCTCCTCCATGAAAAACACAGGTGCGGTAAATAGTTCGCCTCTGCAATTTTCCCACAGTCTACAGCAGTTAAATCCGCATGCGCGGCACATCGTGTGGATCAAGTCGTAGCTCAATTAACACAGGTCCGATTCGGTTTTCAATCGTTACTAGCGCCGCCTCAAGGTCTGCATCGCTTTTAACTTCTATGCCCTGCCCACCGAGCGATGTAGCAACTTCGGCGAACGACGGCCAATGGAACTCCGTCAGACTGGGGTCCATTTTGCGATCTAAAAATTGAATGTGCTCGGCGCCATAAGCAGAATCATTTGCGACGATTACGATGAGATCCAGGCCTAGGCGCACGGCTGTATTGAACTCGTTGATGCCGCCCATCATAAAGCCGCCATCGCCGCTAAATACAACTACTGGCCTATCTGGGGCAGCAAGACCAGCACCAACAGCCTCTTGCAGGCCGAGACCAATAGAACCGAAGTTTGCGGTGACCACAAAGCTCTGCGGATCCGGAGCGGAAATACGGCACCACACTTCGGTCATGAAACGGCCACCATCAGTAACCAAAACACGATCAGTCGGTAACGCGTCTTCAAGCCGTTTTAATGCGTGTATAAAGTTTATGCAGCCTTCGGCTGTTTTATTCGAGGCCACTGGGTGCTCGGTCAGTGTCTCGGTATTGAGTTCGCGGGTAAAACCGCTGGATGGCAATTCTGCTTCATTCAACCAATAGAGAATGGTTTCGGCCGTCAGACCTGCATCGGCCACAAGCGCCGCATTAGGGTGACGTCCACCACCAATTGCGGTTGGCTCAATATCTACCTGAACAATGCGTTTTTTCTCCATCAATTTGCCGCGGTCCGTGGTGAAGTCATGCAGCGCAGTACCAAAGCAGACAATACAATCTGACTGAGCGATGAGTTCGTAGGCAGCAGGCGTAGAGAGGGTGCCAAAAATATCGATGTTGTAGGGGTGACCTTTGAACAAGCCTTTTGCTTTTAGTGTTGTCGCCAGTGGGGCCTCTAGTCGATCCGCAAGCCGGATAAGCTGATCTCTTGCGCCCACGGCTCCGGCACCGGCGAGTATCAATGGACGACGCGCTGATGCGATCATGCCAATCGCCTCATCCAGTATATCGCCCTCAGCGACGCCACCAGGGGCCGTAAACACATCCAGCATATGTGTTTCATGATCGATCTCTTGCCACATAAAATCGGCTGGTATGTTTAAGACAATCGGACGCCGCTCAACCTGTGCTCGATAAAATGCACGGGCAAAGTCCATGCAAACGGTGTCGGGCGTGCGTACCTGCTCAAAACCTGCGCCGGTTGTTTTGACCAATTCTCGCTGATCAATGCCCTGCAAATGCCGCGGATTAGCCACCGGCGTATCACCAGCGAGCAGAATCATCGGCACATGCCCTCGTGCACCCTCGGTCAGCGCCGTCATGCAATTGGTTAGCGCTGGCCCATGAGTAACCGTTGCGACACCCACCTTTCCAGCAACGTGCGCATAGGCCAACGCCATCAGCACCGAGCTACCTTCATGTGCCGCAGGCACAAACCGCCCCGCGCAATCCCGAACAAAGCTATCCACCATAAACAGATTCGCATCACCCATCAGTCCGAACATGGTATCGACCCCATGCTCGCTAGCCGCACGAGCAATAGATTGGTAAACGTTTACTTTGTTACTCATGATGCCTGCCTTTGTTTTTGCCAATGAGATGTCATTTTCCGTTTAGCTTAAATCGCGCTTTATAAACGCTCAAGCGTTGTGTGGCTAAGCAAAGCTCAGCTTGTCAAAGCATTGGGCCGGCTAGGTTCACGGTTAGCCCATCTTAAAGGAGTAAAAAATCACATAGCTTTAAGACATTGCACCGGAGACCAACCCGTGAAATCTGCTCTTAACTGTAGCTTGCCACGTCGCGTAGCAGATGCTGCGAATCTCTTATTATATTGAAAATCTAAATTCTGATAGTGGTATTTGGCTATTTATCGTGCTTATCAGATGCAATACATTGGCACCTGAGTGAGTTGACGCGCCACATTGCGCACCTTCTGCGTTAGAAGCGGCAGGCACGAAAGAGCGTTCAGTAGCGACCGAGCACATCGAGAACCTAAGGCATTTAGGTTCGCCCGATAAAACAGAAGCCCTGTCCTTGAAGCAAACACGCTGTCTGTAGCAAGCAATGCGCAAAGAACTCTGCATCTAAAACCAACCTAGGCACTTTATTATGAGCAAGACAATTTTAATCACAGGCTCAACTGATGGCATCGGCTTCGAAACAGCGAAGTCTCTATTAAGCCAAGGTCACCGTGTTTTGATCCACGGACGCAGCGAAAACAAACTATCAGCGACTGCATCAAAGCTAAGAGCAATCAATAGCAACTACGCCATCGAAACCTATTGCGCCGATCTATCGAGTTTTTCAGAAGTGGAAAAACTGGCAGCGGCCGTATCAGAAAAGCACAGCAAAGTAGATGTACTCATCAACAACGCCGGTGTGTTTGTAGTGCCAAACCCACTGACAGAAAACGGCTTAGACGTACGCTTTGTCGTTAATACGATAGCTCCTTGGCTATTGACGCAGCGATTACTTGCATTGATTCCGAGTGATGGGCGAGTAGTCAATTTGTCGTCGGCGGCTCAAGCACCCGTTGATTTACAAGCCCTCGTTGGTCGCGCGAAACTGGACAGCAATCAGGCATACGCTCAGAGCAAACTGGCCCTGACTATGTGGTCTTCGCATCTCGCAAACTCTCTAGGCGCTGAAGGACCGGCAATTATCGCTGTAAATCCAGCTTCGTTCCTCGGCAGTAAAATGGTCAAAGAAGCCTATGGCAGTAACGGCAATGACTTACAAATTGGTGCCGACATTCTTAGTCGAGCTGCAATCAGTGAAGAGTTCGCACACGCCAGTGGTCGCTATTTTGACAATGACCAACGCCGCTTCGCTTCTCCGCACCCGGACGCACTTGATGCAACTAAAAACAAGAAACTAGTCGATGCTATTGAGTCGCTGTTGCAGCCATAGAAACCGGCTACTTCGCAGCAAACGGAGTTGCACGGCAACTGTGCTCGCCACCTAAATACCGAGAGAGAGACGCGGATATGCCAACTGAAAAAAACGACAGGCAAATGCAAGGAAAGGCTCGAAAGAAGCGTGTACTAGTACTTTTTGCACACCCGTCTCTCGATCGCTCTGAAGTCAACCGCCCAATGCTAGATGCAGCAGAAGCTATTGAGGGCGTGACGGTGGTAGATTTGTATGCGGAGTATCCTAACTTCCAGATCGACACCGACCGAGAACAACAGAGGCTTGTTGATCATGATGTGATCATTTTCCAACATCCACTCTATTGGTATTCAACTCCAGCTATTTTAAAAGAATGGCAAGACTTGGTCTTAGAGCACGACTTTGCTTATGGCTCCAATGGAACCGCATTACACGGCAAGTTATTTTTCAGTGCAATTACTGCTGGCGGGGCGGAGTCTGCTTATCGTGAGGAAGGTTTCAATCACTTCAGCGTGAGAGAACTACTACGGCCATTAGAGCAAACCGCCTCATTGTGCGGAATGAACTATCTACCACCTTTTGCATTGTTCGCCTCTCGAAAAATCGACAACGACGGTCGCATCAAGTCGCACGTCAACGACTGGACACGATTGCTCGAATCTCTGCGCGACGATCGCTTAGATATAACCGCTGCAAAAAAAGGCGATTTACTCAATAGCGATCTCCACTCGCTGATATCAACCACGACGTCGTCCACGGAGTCATAAATCATGAGCGGATTACTCTTTCAAACATTTATCTACCTCTGCGCCGCCGTTATAGCTGCTCCTATTGCAAAACGACTCGGTTTGGGCTCCGTATTGGGTTATCTACTAGCGGGTATCGCTATCGGGCCGGTGCTCGGGCTAGTCGGATCAGAGACGCAAGACATCCAACACTTTGCTGAATTTGGTGTGGTGATGATGTTGTTTCTGGTAGGACTGGAATTGCAACCTCGCATGTTATGGGAGATGCGCCATCGATTACTCGGGCTAGGCGGCTTGCAAGTATTAGTCACCACCGCACTCATCACCGCTATTGCCATGCTTATGGGCCAAGTGTGGAGTGTGGCACTGGCGATAGGACTTATTTTTTCGCTTTCTTCTACTGCGATTGTCTTGCAGACACTGAATGAGAAAGCATTGATGAAAACCGAGGGTGGTCGCGCGGGCTTCTCCGTGCTGCTATTTCAGGACATCGCTGTCATTCCTATGCTCGCGTTGATCCCACTACTCGCCCTGCCCGAGCTCGCCGGTGACATTACAGGTCTGGCTGGTACTGCCGCAGACGCTCATCATGACAGCGCCAACCTACTGGAAGGTCTACCAGGATGGCTGCATGCTTTGGCGGTATTGGGTGCCATCGTTGCTGTACTTCTTGGTGGCCACTATTTGTCTCGGCCAGTGTTCCGCTTTATCGCCGAATCACGCCTACGCGAAATATTCACCGCCAGCGCTCTTTTACTAGTCGTAGGTATAGCTTTGTTAATGATGTCTGTGGGGCTTTCTCCAGCACTAGGGACTTTTTTAGCAGGAGTGGTGCTCGCAGACAGCGAGTTTCGTCATGAGCTGGAATCGGATATCGAACCATTCAAAGGTTTGCTGCTAGGTTTGTTTTTCCTCACAGTCGGCGCCGGTATCGATTTTTCGATTCTGTACAACGATTTTGCAGGAACCATTGCACTTGCTTTAGGAGTGATGCTGCTAAAGGCAATGGTCTTATTCGCACTTGCAAAAACCTTTAAACTTGCACGAAGCGACGGCTGGTTGCTTACCCTCGGTCTCGCGCAAGCAGGAGAATTTGGGTTTGTACTATTGAGCTTTTGTTTACAAAGCCACGTTGTCCACCCAGAGCTAGCCGCTAAATTATCCCTTGTCATAGCACTTTCAATGCTTCTAACCCCAGTGTTATTTATTCTGTATGACAAGTACATACGATCAGCAAAAAGCACTCAAGACGAAAAACCAGCCGACACGATAGAACAGCTAGGCACCGTGATCATTGCTGGAAACGGCCGATTTGGGCAAATCGTCAACAGACTACTGGTTGCCAGTGATGTCCCAACTGTTGTTCTCGATCACGAAGCAGCCATCATCGATATGCTGGGAAAAATTGGTATCAAGAGCTACTACGGCGACGCCTCTCGCCCCGAGCTTTTGCACGCCGCTGGCATCGATTCAGCCGAAGCTATCGTTATCGCTATAGATGACCGCCATCGCGCCGTAGAAATGGTTGAGCATGTTCGTCGGCACTACCCGAACATAAAAATATTCGCGCGCGCATATGACGTTAACCATCTCTACCTGCTCAACAAAGCCGGGGTTGACTACGCTGTACGCGAGATGTTCGAGAGCTCACTAGAGTTGGGCAAAGCCACTCTGAAAGCGATGGGGAAGCACCCCTACAAAATTGAAAAAATGTCGAGAACTTTCAGAGCGCATGACAAAGCAGGATTGCGCAACTTATATCAACACTGGGACGAAAACATCGCCACCGCTAGCAACAAAGCCTTTCTCGCCAGCGCTAAAGAGCACGGCCAAACACTGCGAGCCATGATGGAAGCTGACCGTTTGCAGTTTCACGACCAGACAGAGCGCGGATGGACACCACCACCCAAGGGCTACGAAGAAAAGTTCGAAAGTTGAAATTATAAGCCAAGCACTGAACCGTTCAAAAAAAATACAGTTACAAAGACCAATAGGAGAATGCCATGTTAGGTGAAGATCACTCAGCCATAAATGAGTTTCCAGAATACAAAGAGACATTGGAAAAACTCAGCAAGGAAGACAAAAACTTCGCAGAAAAGGTCAAGCAATACGATGCCATAGATCGCGAAATCAGAAAGTTGGAGCTTGCTGGATCTCCGATCAGTGACGAAGCCATGCACCAAAAGAAGCATGATCGTTCGGTGTTAAAGGATGAGCTAAACGAGCAGCTGCAAAAAGCGGCTAGAGCCTAAAAGCCGATTCGAAATACAGGCCGTAAATAACAAACACAGCGAATGCCTAAATACTAGGCTTGTACTAGCACTGCAATCTTCAGTCGACAGCAAGGCCATGTGATTGATAGCCTTGCTGTTGTCTCAGCTGATTGTTTCTCTGCAGTCCCCCTCTAAGGCCTGCGTTATCGCCCCACTACACCGCCAATTCGCATCAATTATATACAAATTCCGAATTCTGAGTTATTGATTATCATCTTTTATCTTTTTTTCTAAACAATAGAATACAACTTAACGAAACGGCACAAGCAAAAACGTATGCCACTCGTTCAGCGGGCCCTCTGCAGGCTATCAAAGCTAACTGTTGCAGGTCCAGAAAGTCAGACAACACCAATATAGAGAGAGAGATTATGAAATACGCAGGATTCACCACGTTTACCACCGAGCAAAACGAAGGCATTCTCACCGTCACTTTCGATTTTGGAACTGTCAACGTGCAGGGACAAGAGATGTTGGCCGACCTCAATAGCCTGGCAATGAGACTCGAGCGCGATCGCGAAACTAAGGTTGTTGTGTTCCAATCGGCTAACCCAGAAATTTGGGTATGCCACTACGACACCGAGTTGCTCAAAGATATGTCCACAGAGGCCGTATCTCGCGACGAAGTTAAGCTACTGGACTTGCAGTCAGTTTGCGAGCGCATTAGTAAAGTCCCCCAGGCGACTATCGCCAAGCTCGAAGGTTTTGCGCGTGGCGGCGGCCATGAACTAGCACTGGCATTGGATATGCGCTTCGCAGCACGGGGCAAATATAAATTCATGCAAATGGAAGTAGGCATGGGCATTCTGCCTTGTGGTGGAGGCGCTTCTAGAATGGCGCGCCAAACCGGCCTTGGTCGTGCCTTAGAAATCATCCTCAGCGCGCGCGACTACGACGCAGATGAAGCAGAGGCCTACGGTACGATCAACAAGGCACTCGACCCAGATGAGATAGGCGAGTATGTGGATACGTTAGCAAAACGTATCGCCAAATTCCCTGCGGAATCCATCAATGCATGCAAACAAGCCGTGTACGAGTCCATCGATAAGCCAATCGAAGAAGCCCTGAAGGCAGAAGCTTATTGGCTCTATCAAGCTACCAGCAAAACAGCAGCGATCAAACGCTTCACAGCTGCTGACGAGCAAGGTCTGGAGCATGATATGGAAAACCAGCGCAACTGGAATGATTTAGTGATGCAGGTGCAAGACATCAACTAATTTAAGTCGACGCTCTAAGCAAAGTCCGCTCTTAACAGAGCGGACTTTCACGTTTACTAACCGCCTAGTGCTTACAGTTTCCATACGGGTTCATTGCCAATTTTTTCTAGCAAAAAATCAATAAACACTCTGACCTTCGCAGTCAGCACATTAGATTTAGGGTAAACCAGCCAAATCGCTGATTGATCATCCACCTCGTACTCAGGTAAAACTCGAACTAAAGAGCCGTCCTGTATCTCCTGATACACAGACCAAAGAGAGTTCATCGATATACCAACTCCGGCCATAGTCGCGATTCTCATACTCGCCCCATCATCACACACTACACGAGACTCGGATTTGGAAGGCGGGAAGCTGCAGGCGTGCTGACCTTGTATAGAGAGTTTTCTCAGCGGCCCATCCATAAACGATAACAACTGGTGCTCACTCAACTCGCTAGGATCTTTAGGGCTGCCAAATCGTGACAGGTATTGAGGAGAGGCACAGAGGATACGTTTGTCGTCTGCCAGCTTCCTCGCCCGCAGGCCACTCTCTTCGATAGGGTAGTTGCGCAATGCCAAATCAAAACCTCCTTCGATGAGGTTTGTTCGAGTGTCGGATAGATTGAGCTGCAGCTTGATGTCGGGGTAGAGCGCTAGAAACTCCGGAAGGATAGGCGCGACAAAACGTTGAGCAAACGTACTGGAAGCGGCAAAACGCAAAGTACCCGAAACCGCTACCGAACCGTGACCCATCGCAGCAAGAGCAGAATCTTCCTGCGCAAGAATTTCCCTAGCAAAGGGTAAAAACTCTATGCCCTCTAGGGACAAAGACACTTTCCGAGTTGATCGATGTAAAAGATCAGCGCCTACTTGGTGCTCTAATTTGGAAAGTCGCGCGCTCGCGACTGCAGGAGCCAGCCCCAATTGCCGCCCTGCCGCACTGATATTGAGAATATCCGCCGCCATGACAAAGAGCCGAATGCCTTCGGTATCCATGATGATCCTTATGAGTTGTTAAGTGGCTGTTTAATGCTCAAAGCAAATACTCTCTGGCGATTTTCATGAGTAAGCCAAATGAGCTTTAAGTTATTAGCTGTACGAGCAACACGCTGATGTGAATCGCTGTTAGGAGCAACAATCACCTTCCAACAGATCCGGAGTTATTAGAAATAATACTACAGCCTCGAGAAAGCACAGATTTTACACATCTGCGTCAAAAAGATGCTCTGATTTATAACGTCTATAATAATTGCAATTCTAAGTGTAAACATCCGATATTAAGGACCTAATGAAATTCCTAGCAATCCCCTTGAGCCTTGCACTCTGCGCCCCTGTTGCGGCCATAGCAGATATTTCATTTACGCCCTATATGGGAGCAGGCGTCGAATCACTCTCAACCAAAATTGACAGTGTAAAATTCAAAAACAACAGAGTTTTACTCCATGCCGGCGCTTGGGTGGCTCAAGGCATTGGCTTAGAGGCTGAAATCTCTCGAGATATAAGTAATGAAGAACATCACTCTCTGACACTGGAATACGATACCTTCCTTCGTTACGGTATTCGGCTAATCTCCCCGCCAAACGAATCAAAGGTTTCATTGTTTGTACTACTTAGCGGTACGCGCGCAAACATCAGCCTTTACAACAGTAACGCCGATCAGAGCGTTAAAGAAAAACTAGATGGCTACCACGCAGCTGTTGGTCTCGCTGCACAACTCAACCCGAAGCTGCAGCTAGATCTAAGCTACAACAGCTATAACCTAAATAAAAATTTCGATATTAGTGGCATCCGACTGAGTGCCGAATACGCATTTGGAAAACTCACGCGATGAAAAAGCTTTTTTTAATTGGGCTCTTACTTTTATCGCTGGCCGCCTGTCAAAGCAATGAAGACGAACAGCTCACCGATTGGGTGTCACTGGCTCGTGAAGGCCTCACCGCACTTGAAGTGAATACACAACAAGAGCTAATTTTGGAGTTAGAGCAACAAGCACAATGGACAGCCACTGTCACATTTAGCTCGGGTGATCAGCTCGATTTCAGTGATAAAGTGACATGGAGTAGTGATTCGCCCACCGTCGTTGCCGTGTCGAGCACTGGTCTTATCACTGGGCTGGCTGAGGGTACTGCGCAAATTAGTGCAACCTACAAAGGCTTTCAAAAAACAAACACTGTCACAGTTTCAGCCGCTAGCCTTGTGTCAATTTACTACTCCCCGACTATCTCCACACTCGATGAATGCACCTTCTCGACATTCAGGGCTAGGGGTAGTTACAGCGATGGCACAACTCGCAATATCACCAAAAGACTGAGCTGGCAGAGCAGTGACGAGGCCGTGGCTGAAATAGACATTACAGAGCCTTCTCTCGCGCGACTAACCGCGCATCAAGAAGGAAGCGTCACCATTACGTCCACGGACACAAGTGGCAAGAGCGCGAGTATTTCCGTCACTGTCGAGGATGTGCTGAGTGGTATGTCCATTACTCCGTCTGCACTCATATTAGAAAGTGGAGAAAGCGCAAAATTTACCGCCAGCGGTGAATTCAACGATGGCAGCTTCAAAGATATCAGCAACGCGAGTGAATGGACTTTAGCATCTGAAGCGCAATCAGCCGTTATAGAACTGAACAATGGCCACCCAGATGCCGGCGCCGTAACCGCATTAGACAACGGAGAGGCCAGTGTCTCAGCTACGTGCGGAGGTCTCACAGTCAGCCAAGCTGCAACCGTCACTGTCAGTGGCGAGGCTTTTTTAACCGACATTGATTTTTTTGGCAGCAGTGATCCGTTAGTATTGCAACCCGAGGACTCCTCCGAGAAACTCACTCTGCTCGCATACTACTCCGACGACAGCACCACTGATGTTAGCGAAACTACCACCTGGACCATACTAACGGGAGACACTGAATACATAAGCATCGGTACTGCCGCAGGTGAGGAAGGCAACATTATTTTATCGGATGACATTGCCACCATTACTGAAGACAAGTCCATTATTGTTCGCGCCGAATTTGAAGAGCTAAAGGCCTATATTGAAATCATTGTGGAAGCGCCCTAAGGATAAGAAGTGCTTTAAACCACGTCGCGTGCGATTGCTTTGCTGCGGTTCATCATCAGGTAAGCAAACGGTCTCCCCTCAGTTGAAAAGTCACAGATGCCGTGTAGTGCTGGCTGTTTATCGTTACAATACCCAGAACGCGCTTTTAGTGTTTACACCTACATAACAGCACGCCCTTAACACGACATTGAATCCGGCTCCACCAAAATGCTTTCACTCAAGACGAAAACAGAGCGACAATCTCAAGATTGAAACAGCAGGACTCGCGCTGGCGACTTTTTTCGCGACGATTGGTCCCCTAGACGTTGCAGCCATGTTTGCAGTACTTACGGCAAGCAAGAGTGCTCAACAACGGCGCTCTATCGCCATTCGAGGCACACTAATCGGCGGTGGCATATTACTAGCGTTTGCGCTGATCGGGGAAACTCTTCTAGCAGGCCTGGGTATCTCTCTGGCGGCACTAAGAACCGCCGGTGGTATTTTGCTTTTGTTAATTGGCATCGACATGGTTTTTGCGCGCGATTCTGGCGGCACGTCGACCACAGACGAAGAAGAGACCGAAGCGATCTCCAAATCCGATATAACGGTTTTTCCGCTGGCTACGCCACTCATCGCGGGCCCAGGTGCAATGGGTGCAGCTATATTGTTAATGGCAGATCAACAAGGTGATGTGGCGAGTCAAGCCGTCATTGTAGGGTCAATAATATTGATCTTGATACTGACCTTTTTCTCTATGTTGCTCGCTGGCAGAATCCAACACTTACTCGGTGTCACAGGCATGCAACTCATCACTCGCGTGATGGGAGTTCTGTTGTCTGCACTGGCGGTGCAATTTATATTTGATGGCATCAGACAAAGCGGACTGGCAGGCGCCCCAACGCTGTAAGGTAGAGATCCCTTTAGCATTTTTTTCGCTCAAAACTAGCGCGTTGCTCTCAGCTGCCATTAGACCCTTTTAAAGTAACCTTTTGCACGATAAGCAACGGATTTACAGCCCCTGCACTGATACTGCGGTCCAGTATGAAAAGACAATCGGTCAGGGTTGTTTAGTACAAACCCAAACAACAACAGTGCAAGTACCAACGCTTTGTATAGAGTGACGTGCTCAGCGATGTATCCGTTACGCCTTCTACGCTCATACTGGAATGCGGAAGATTTCCCGCGCAAGAGATGTGTTCAACAATGACACAGCGTTAACAAAGGCTGGGTATTAATGGTGCTTAAATCCTTAGTGACCACTAAATATCAATGCGAAAAATCTCTTCCCGCTTCTGGAACACCGCCGATAGCAGTAATATTAGTGGTACATTTTCGTCGGTAGACTAATCACATTAGCAATCTTCTGAACCCACAGAATGCTTGTGTAGAGCAAAGAACTGGAGCATGAATGAACGCGATTGCCGAGTACAAAGACAAAACCTCTACACCACATGATGCGGTATCGCTGCTAAGAGACGGTGAGACAATTGTGATTCCGACAGGTGTCGGGGAACCCGGTGCTCTACTGGCTGCCTTATCAGATTGCAGACGAGAGCTCTCCGGTGTTGTTGTAAACCAAATTCTACCGCTTAAACCTCACGACTACTTTGACCAAGCTACCCTCGACAATGTTCGGCACAGTGCCTACTTTTTTGGTGGTGCATCAAGGGCTGGAGGTCAAGCCGGCTGGATAGATTTTATCCCTGCAAACTTTTCAGAGTTACCTCAGCTAATTGAGCGAGGTGATACACCGGCGGACGTGGTGATGACGATGGCATCACCGATGGACGACAAAGGCTACTTTGCCATATCGCTCGGAACGGACTACACCATGGCGGCTCTCAAAAGAGCGCGCTGCGTGATTCTCGAGGTCAACCCGAACGTGCCATATACCTTTGGTAACTGCCACATCCATGTCTCTGATGTGACTGCTCTTTGTGAAACCGACACTCCGCTAACCGAAGTGGGCTTACCAGAAATCGGAGCTGTTCAGGAGGCCATAGGCCGCTCCGTAGCCGAGCTGATCGAAGATGGCTCTACCCTACAGATCGGCTACGGTGGGATTCCGGATGCTGTGGTCATGCAGCTAAAACATAAAAAAGACTTGGGCGTTCATACCGAAATGTTTGGCGATGGCATACTCACGCTGATCGAATCTGGCGCTGTGAATAACAGCAAAAAGAATTTCATGCCTGGCAAAATGGTGGCGACATTTGCATTGGGGTCAAACAAGCTTTATCAATTTATGCATCAGAATTCATCACTCGAGATGCACCCCGTTGATTTCACCAATGACCCCTATATTGCTGCCCAAAACAACAAGCTCGTCACGATTAACGCCACCATGCAGATCGACTTTCTGGGACAGTGCGGCTCTGAGTCACTAGGCTCTAAGCCTTATTCCGGAACGGGCGGACAAACCGATTTTGTACGTGCGGCCAACCGCTCCAAAGATGGCAAGGCATTTATCGTATTACCATCAACCGCGAAAAATGATTCTATCTCTAGAATCGTGCCAGTGCTTTGTCCAGGCACTCACGTAACAACCAGCAAAAACGATATTAACTACGTGGTGACTGAATACGGAGTAGCGCAGTTGCGCGGAAAGTCAGCAAAACAACGTGCACTGGCCTTAATCGACATCGCTCATCCCAATTTTCGTGAGACCTTGCGAGATGAAGCTCGTCGCATGCGGTTGCTCTAGTTTGTATTGATAAGCAAGTCATTTAAAACTTACCTGCATCCGAGCAAGCAATAACGGTATCGCTTTTCAAGTTATACAGCCGTCAGTGACAACAGCGATAGCACCTACCTGCTTAGCAAGTTATTGGGTGTTTTTACTATTGCTCATTTTTAGTGTCAAAGTTGCATTTATTACTAGGCGCAGGGTCCATCACCAACCACACAACATTCCATTGGCTCGGGAAGCGCGCAGCATCAAAAACCGTATAGGTGCCATCCCCTCTCCCTGCAACGCCTATACCCATCAGACCTTCGCTCGTAGTCTCACCACGATCGTTATTAAACCCCGCGTCTCCGGCCAATGTTTGATCCTGTAGGAACATGGCCACGCGATGTCCCCAAGCCGAGTTGGCGTCTTCATACAACCACCCATAGATAGCGCGTTCTATTATTGTTTTTGGAACAGGCGCGTTCGCCACGGAACTCGCTGTGACGTAGAGGTTTTCTGCCACAGCGAGAAACTGATAACACTCGCCACCAATCACTTCATGATTACTGATACGGTTAAACGAATCCGAGCCGGCAAACGGAGTGGCGGTGACATAGGCAGGCGGGTTGTGAGCCCAATAATCCTGACTCACCATGTAATCAGCGTAATCCTGCGCAATTTTATTCAAGTGCGAGTCCGCACCCTCGAACGGTAGCCCAAGCACCATTCCGTGAGACGGGTAATGCACGTTGTGCCGTGCGCTTCGCTCGGAGTTACTGATCATCAGAGCCATTTCTGCTGCAGACATACCATCCCACTCGGCCTGCTCTGGCAGCTCCAAGTCACCGAGCGCATTGGCGACTAACTTGTGCTGCGCCTCTTCTACACGGCGTGCATGACTAAAAGCCATCTCCACCGACTCCACACTGCCCTGCGCCGCCGTACCTGCGTCCCAAGGAATATCCTCACTGGGATGGGGTGGCGAGAGAGCAAAGGCAATTGCAGGCTGCAATAAAACACTCAGCGATAAAAGCCATACCTGCTGGATTCTAAATTTCATGTGATTGGCATCTTGTGAACGGGAAAAACTGGCAGCGACAAATAGTCGGCGGCCACTGTATTTTTTGCTGTATTGCCCAACAGAGCGATTGAGCATTCAAATACTTTTTTAAGATAAAGCCTTATACAAAAGCAGCTACTTGGCTTATGTATCAGCTCTTATATAAATAGAGGCGCGCCAGTGGAGTATTTATCGGTGAAACACTAAACCATTCGAACAAATCAATAAGCTTAAGTTCAAAAGCCAAAATTAGTTTGGCGGATCAAGTTCGAGCATAATTGCACCTGCTTTTAACTGGGTATATTCGCGTTGGGCGCGGTGATAAAGCAATCGCGACTGGCTCACAGAATTTCGGTATTCCGTTTGCTCTTTACAACTCAACAATTCTCCGTAGGGAGTCTCGCGCTTTGGCTTAGCAGCATTGGGCCCGTCACAACTGGCATTTACTGCATTAAAATTTCGTTCTGTCTCACGAAGGTCTGTCGAAAGCTGCTTGGAGACGCCACGATAGAACTGCTTGATCACCGTTTGATAGACCACCAAATCACATGCGTTCACCGCACTGGCGCGCTTGCGTCTGTTTGGGCAGTTACGGCAACCTTGTATAGATGAGCGCTGCCGCATGTGGGCTTTAGGAAGCTTGCGCATGGCCTCTAACACAGCGTCTTTCCTGTCGTGAATATTGATTTTCGTTCGATTACAAGCGCAGCGATTGGCATCACACACAACCTTACACCTAGAGCCTTTGGGCTTTCGCATCATCCAAGAGCCCTTCAGCGACAAATCAATTTGCGCCACGGCACTCGGACAATTGTTATCACTGAACTGCTTACTGCCATCCGCATAGAAGCACTGATAAATTCCTGCTTGTGCCACTGGGGCAACAAAAAGCATCATTAGAACCAGAACTCTCAGCAAGCTAATCATGCAACCTCATTTAGACAGCGATTTCGTTTTTCATTGCCCCGATATCGGCGCAATGCTCTTAAGCACGGTATCAATGCGTTTATTGTTTAAATATCTGCAGAAATACAGTCCCATTATCGGCAGAGTAGCCAATGACTGTCGCGAAATTAGAGGAATCTTGCTCAGTGCTCACGCTTTTGGTCGACACCGTTAAGCAGTGAGCCGCTAAAGCTAAGAACCCCGACTTAGTTAAAGAACGAAGGTGGTTTACACCTAAAGGCGGCTCGAACATGTGATCTTCGCTCCACATAGAATTGTCACTGTTTGTAAAGTGTAGGAACTACTCAAAACATCAGTCGCTCTGAGGTTCTTCTCAGGTCTAAGTTTGCGTAACTAAACTTGTTTTGCTTCGCTTAGTAACATCTCAAACGCTATGACGGAACAATCAGTTCAGCGAGAAAATTTGCATGTCGCTCGGCCATAGAGTTTGCCCTAGGGTCTTTACCCGTTACTAACTTGCACTCGTCTGCGACAGCAAATATAAAGCTCGCAGCGCCAGCAACACTATAAAAGAGATGCGGGAAATCAACGTTGGGGCCGTCCCACGGCAGCTCAGAAAAGCGCTTATAGATCGGAGACAAGTGAGTATCCGCCAACCACCGAGATCGCTCATTGTCGTCTTTCCCCTGCTCCACCATAAAGCGTACAAATTCAGGATGAGCCGCACTAAAAAATACCAGCTGACGAATCAGTTGACGACATTGCTCCCGAGGGTCATCAAACTCCCTGTGAGCAAGCGCATCCGTTATCGCTTCATCAGCCAGAGCAAATAGATGATCAGCACTGGCGCGCCAAAGTGCATCTTTGGATTTAAAGTGATAACTCAGCAAACCTTGACTGACGTTTGCACGAGCTGCGATGGCTCGCGTGCTCACACCATCAAAGCCCGATTCGGCAATAGCTTGCAAAGCTGCTTTCACAATCTGCTCGCGAGTAGCATCCCGTTGCTGTGTTCTCATGTAGTTCAAATATTCTCTGTTCAATATCCGATCAAGGGTGGCATAATGCGCCCATTGACTTGTCAAACGACAAGCTTAACTCAAATTCGATAACCAAAGGAAGTGTCTATGTTTCGGCAAACCCTAGTCCGCTCAACAATTCGCAGGCTAGTGAGCATGACTGCTGCAACTGCGTGTCTATTAGCACCACCGGCATTCGCCAAAGATATCCATATCGCTTTTATAGAAGACGGTATTGGTGCGACAGAGCCTGCGCTGTCAACATTGGTGGCTCAGGAGTTACAGCCACTTCTTAACAGTGGCGACAGGTTAGTGCCCGTCGTATTTGGCACCGGTAATGCCCAGCCACAAGTGATGCAATCTTTTGCTCAGGCAAATGCAGACCCCGATGTTGATTTCATCGTTGTCGCAGGCTTCATTGCTAGCCAAGAAATCTACCAGGTAGATCGCTTTGCCAAGCCCAGTTACTTGTTGCGTGTTTTAGACCCTAATTTGTCAGGGTTGCCAGTACGCGACAAGACCAAAAACTTGCGAAGCTACAGTGTGGCCAATGAAATTGCCGATGTGCACCAGCGCCTGAAAGATCTATTCGACGCAGAGCATGTAGGTATTATCTTGCCCGATGTAGGCTTTAAACCGCCAAGCAGCATTGGCGGAGCGGTTGCGACAGCGGCAAAAAATTCGGGAATCGAATCGCAGTTTATCTCATTGGATTTTGGCGCCGACCTCAGCAGTCAGCTGAACGACTTAGACGCGGTGATATTGCCGCCAGTCGCTCTGCCTGCCAAGGACAACAAAGCACTATTACAAGCACTGCAAAGAAATAAAATCCCCAGCTTCGCCGCGGGTGGTGACGGCCAAGTGCTAGCCGGTGCTTTGATAAGCGATACCCTAGACGAAGACGTAAACGTTCTGGCACGCCGTGTGGCACTAGACCTACAGCTAGCAATAGCCGGGGAGTCTAAAACGCAGGGATTTAGAGTGCTGGAGCCCAAAAAACGCACCACCATCAATGTCGACACAGCACGCGCTCTTGGTGTCGATTTTAATCTCAACGAAATGATCGGCGCTCGCATTGTACAAGGCAACACTGACACCTTAAAGCTCAACTTGCTCTCATCACTGGAGCAAGCACGAGATCGCAACTTGGGTTTGCGTGGTCAGCTACAGCAACTGCGAATAGACGAAGAATCACTGGAGCAAGCCCGCGCGGCACGTCGCCCTCAATTAGCAGCTCAAGTTGAATACACCCGACGTGGCGAAGCATTGCCAGAGCAAGACACACTCGCCGCTCTCTCCCTCAGCCAAACACTGTACTCGCCCTCCGAGAATGCAGCTGTTGACGTGGCAAAAATCGGCCTGGAATCCTCTCACAAGGCGCTTGAACAAGTGCAGATTGATACGATTCAACAAACGGCCACTGCTTATTTTGAGGCACTACAAACACAATCGCTTTTCGAAAGCACCCTGAGAGACTTAACCTTAAATCGAGAAAACCTTGGTTTCGCCGAACAACGCAAAAACAGCGGCAGTGGCAGCGGAGCAGACATCTACCGCTGGCAAGCCGTTATCGCCAGCAGTGAAAGCGCTCTACTGAGTGCTTATACGGCAAATACCCGAGCGCAGGGCCAACTGGCACAGCTGCTGAACACGCACATGCAGATCCCCACAACGCTCGACGATGTGGATCTCGATCAACCCCCGTTTGACTTACTTCACGAGGGCATCCAGCCCTACCTCAACAGCACCGGACAGGCCAATCTGTTAAAAGAAGCAAGCACGGTTAGAACACTAGAAAACTCCCCGCAAATAGACATCGCAGCGGCCAACGCTTCTATTTCCAATACAAACCTGAAAGCACTGAAGAGAGCGTATTACACGCCCGAGTTATCCATGAGTGCGAGCTACGGCTTGTACTTGGACAGCAGCGAAAACGCAGGCGGTGTTGAACTTGATGGCGAAGACGATTGGAGCCTCGCGGTCACAGCACAGCTTCCTATCTGGCTTGGCGGTACTCGCAGTAGTTTAATCAAACAGTACCAAGCGCAAACCGCGCTGGCTGATACTCAACTACAAAGCACGCGCTTAGCGCTATGGGCTGACAGCGGAAATGCGGTTAATGATTTAGTGTCAAATTTTAAGGCGATCGCCATTAGCGAGAGAGCAGAGGCCGCGGCTCTTAGAAGTCAGGAGATCACACAACAGTCATACAAGCTCGGCTCGTCGAGCGTGACCGATTTACTGGATACGCAAAACAGCTATCGTGAAGCACAAGATAACGCCAATAACGCACGCTATCAGTACCTCACCGCACTGGTAAATTTTCAAGCCTTAATGGGTGAAATGCCCATGCTGAAACCAGGTGCGGAACAACAACAATGGCTGCAAGCCTTTACCCAGAGCATGCTCGACGTGAGAGCACAGCAATGAATAATTTTTCTGTAGGACAAAAAACAATGAGCACCCACTGCACTGCCGCCACTGCACGTACGGGCAAGCTAAAACACGCTTGCATGACACTATTGTGCTGCGCGGGCTTAGTCGCCTGCCAGAGCGAAGACAACAGCGAAGAAGTGGCAGCGCCTTTGCGCCCAGTCAAGGTACTCGAAGCAAGCGCTAGTACCGCAGCTTTGCAGCGTGTTCTAGCCTCGACCGTCATATCTGCCGATAGTCAAAACCTGAGTTTTCGTATCGGCGGATCAATTACTTCATTGCCAGTGGACGTTGGTGACCGCCTGAGCGCAAACGCCTTGGTTGCAACACTCGACCAGCAGCTCTACAAACTCAGCGAAAAAGAAGCGTTGGCACAATTTGCTCAGGCGGATGCGAACTACCGCAATGCCGAGAGTCAATACCAACGCACGCGCGAGCTCTACAGCACAGAAGCGGCTAGCTTATCCGACCTAGAGAATGCTAAGGCTAGTGCATCTTCGGCACGCGCTACCCGCGCGGTCGCCCAAGAAGGTGTGAACTCTGCAAAGCTCAACACGGGTTACACATGGCTGCGAAACCCCAGCGACAACTGCCAAGTTGTCAGCGTACCCGTCGCTGTCAATCAGAACGTTACGGCGGGTCAGACAATTGCCACCACGGCCTGCGGCGATCAACTTCGCCTGCGCACTGTTGTGCCGGGCAGTCTTATCAACCATATCAACATGGGTATGCCGGTCACAGCTGAGCTACAGACCGGAAGCACCGCACTAACAGGGAAAGTGGTCGAGATAGCGGTGAGCAATAGCAACAGCAGCGGATACGCGGTGGAAGTTGAGCTAGAGTCTCCGCCTTCGAATGTAAAGGTTGGCATGGCCGCCGAAATCACTTTCAGTCTAGCTAACAGCGACGAGCGCCTGATAGTACCGCTAGTTGCCGTGATGAGTGACAGCCAAGACAAGTTTATATATGTCGCGAGCGCAGAAGATGATCACTACATCATCGAACGCTTGGCAGTGCAAACAGGCGAGCTAGACAATCAAGGCATCGAGATACTAGAAGGCTTAGCACCTGGCCAGCAGGTTGTGGTGGCGGGCATGTCACGGATTAACGAAGGCATGAAAGTAAAACTCTATGCCGGCGTGGAACAATAAGTAAACAGCCATGAATCTTTTACAATTTGTTTTTGATAACAAACGCGTTTCACTCACGCTGCTGACTTTGATGACACTGATGGGTGTCAGTGCCTACCAAAGTCTTCCAAAAGCTGAAGACCCGGGCTTTATCGTACGGCAAGCAACCGTCGTCACGCAGCTGCCAGGCGCTAACGCTCAGCGCATGGAAGAGCTGGTCAGCTCGGTACTTGAAAAAGCTATCGTTGAAATGCCTGAGCTGGACAATGTCAGCAGCACTTCGCGCAACGGCATATCGATTATCAGTGTCGCCTACCAAGCAACTTACACAAATATGCGCCCCATATTTGATGAACTACGCCGCAAGATAGATACCGCAAGCGCGGATTTACCCTCAGGAGTTGTTGGCCCAACCGTAGATGACGAACTAGGTGATGTATTTGGTATTGTCTACACACTCAGCAGCGAAGGCTTTAGCTACCCCGAACTCAAAGAGGAAGCCGAGCGTATTCGCGATGAGTTGTTATTGCTAGATGACGTTGGCAAAGTTGAGCTGCAAGGCCTGCGCGACGAGACTATCTACGTAGAATACAGTGATGCAACCCTGCGTGAGCTGGGCATCACGGTTAACGAACTAGCCAACGCCATCGCCGATACCAACACCATTAGTAGTGGTGGTGAGATGTTACTGGGCAATGAACGGCTCAGTCTAGAACCATCGGGCGACTTCTCCGGTGTTGAAGCGCTGCGCACTACCGTGCTGCGCAGCTCAACGGGAGACCTGCTGCAACTACAAGATTTAGCCAAGATAGAGCGCGTACTGGCGGACCCTGCTAGCGAACTGGTAAAGGCCAAAGGCCTAGACGCCATATCGATCAATATCAATATGGTCGAAGGCGGCGATATTATTACGCTGGGTGAAATACTTGAACCGATGATTGCTCAAATCCAGAACACACTACCTATTGGCTTAACACTACATAAAACAGCATTTCAGCCCGATATCGTCAATGAAAATATCAATAATTTTATCACTAGCATCGCCCAAGCTATCGCAATAGTTGGTGGTGTTTTGCTGTTGTTTTTGGGGCTGCGCACTGGCCTTATCATCGCGACTTCGATCCCCATCACTATGGCACTCACACTGATGGTCATGCAGTGGCTTGGCATGAGCATCGATAAAGTCTCGCTCGCGGGTTTAATTATTTCGTTGGGGTTACTGGTCGACAATGGCATTGTTATCGCTGAGTCCATTCAGAAGCGCCTGCAACACGGCGAAGAACGAGTTTCAGCGGCTATTGCAACTGCGGACACAATGCGCATTCCACTATTAGTTGGATCGGCAACCACGGTCGCAGCTTTTTCGCCAATCGTATTGGCGGAGTCACAAGTAGGAGAATTTACAGCTGCAATTGGTTATATCGTCGCCATTGCTCTGAGCATATCGTGGTTAATGTCGATGACTATTATCCCAATGGTTGGCGGGCTTTTACTCAAGGCCGCAGCAGACCCGGGCGAGCACAAGCCAAATGCAGCTGAGCGCTTTTACCATACGGTACTGGATAACGCGATTCGCTTTCGCTGGGTAACCATCGCCTTCGCCTGCTTTATGTTCTATACCATGACCATAGCTATGGGCATGTTGCGCAATGAGTTCATCCCGCCCTCTGACGAACCCTTGGTCACGATCGAGTTAGACCTACCTCGCGGTGCCGACATCAGCGTTACCGAGAAAATCGCCGATAGCATCGATGAGTTTTTGCGCAGTCAAGAAGCTACCGACGCGGGTGTGACTAATTGGACGCAATACGTCGGCTTATCAGCACCTAAATTCAAACTTGGATACAACCCAGGCCAAACCGACGCGTCCCACATGACAGCTCTAGTCAACATCGGGGACGCTACGCAGCTCGATCCGGTAATCGCACTATTGCAAGATCACATCGGAGCATCGTACCCAGACGCGCAATACAAGGTCGCCCGCTTGTCACAGGGTCCGCCGGTTTCTTACCCCATTCAAGTTCGTTTATCTGGCAAGAACATCAACGAGCTAGAACGCCTAACTGCCGAACTCAAACAGCAGTTATACAGCACTGACGGCATACTCGACGTGATAGACGACTGGGGTATTCGTTCGCGCAAAATAGGCGTTGAAATTGACGCAGACCGAGCCAACTCAGCTGGGCTATCGAATACCGATATAGCCAACTCACTGTTTGCAGGTATCAGTGGTAATACCGTCAGTGAATTGCGCGAAGGAGAAGACCGAGTGCCGGTTGTTCTGCGTTCGAGCAATACGGACCGACACGATATCCGTCGCCTTCCCGATCTCACCGTCACCTCTTCAAGCACGGGGCAATCTGTGTCGCTGGCGCAAGTTGCCGATGTCGATGTGCTGTGGGAAGTCCCGTTGATCAAGCGCCGAGACCGAACACGCACAGTGACAATTTCGGCAACCTTGCTGCCAGGGTTTGGAGCCGCAAATATCAACGCGAGCCTCCAGCCTTGGTTAGTCGATTGGTCATTGCCGGCAGGTTATGGTTACGAAGAAGGCGGTGAGTCTGAGTCTTCAGATGAAGCGAGCCAATCAATTGTCGACAAACTTCCCATCGCAGGTTTAGTGATCGTTCTTTTGCTGGTTGGTCAATTTAACTCTTTCCGCAAATCTAGCATTGTTTTGATGACCATCCCGCTGGGCTTTATCGGCATGGCTTGGGGACTCGCTTTTACCGGAGTCGCATTTGGCTTTTTCACCATACTCGGCATTATTTCTTTGGCAGGTATTGTCATCAACAATGCCATTATCTTGATTGACCAGATTGGTCTCGAAGAAAAAGCAGGCACAAACCCACGTGAAGCGATCATCACAGCATCTATCCAAAGGTTTAGGCCAATATTGCTGACCACCGCCACAACTTGCGGTGGCATGCTTCCACTGGCAATTAATGCAAGCATGTTCCAAACCATGGCAGTTACTTTGGTTGGCGGCATGTTGGTGGGCACAACCATTACGCTGTTGTTAGTGCCTGCAGTTTATTCGCTATTGTTTAGGGTTCCGAGTAAACAGCAAGAAGCCACGAGCTGAGATACTTCAAGAAGCTAAAACTAAAATGCACCCGAATCGGGTGCATTTTTTTTGCGTTAAGTATTCATCGTGCGCGCTAGGTCTACGTGCTCTATATCTCTGTGAGCGTTAAACAGTGATAGCTGGCTGCTTTTTACCTCGCGCCAACACTTCGTCAACCAACAGTTCAAAGTCCGACATTTGACTGCGGTGATTGGTGATATTGACGCGAATTGCCGTACGGGCTTTTATTGTTGTTGTTGAAGGCGCCGCGATGCCCTGCTCTTGTAACTGCATCACGATTTCTTTATTGAGTTCATCGGCCTCGGCGTCGTCATCGAGCATATACCGAAAGCAGCAAATATTGAGTGATACTGGCGCCATCAATTCTAGTTTTGGTTGCTGGGCAACCAACTCAGCCAATGTGCGTGCTTGTGCACAGTTTTTTTCCATGCTCTTAGCGATGCCTTCAATGCCGTGCTCCTTAAGAGTGAACCAAACTTTGAGCGCTTTGAATCCGCGTGAGAGTTCAGGCCCATAATCACAGGCCCAAAAATCCCCGCCCGCCAAGCCACGTGGTGCTTCGGCCAAATACTCGGGGCGCGAGTTAAATGCTGCTTTATGTGCTTCAGCGTCACGTATCAACACACAGCCCGCATCGTAAGGCACATGCATCCACTTGTGGAAATCGAAGGCGAGCGAATCTGCTTGCTCCATGCCTCGGTATAAACTCTGATGTTGCTCACTGAGTGCCGCCACAGCACCAAAAGCACCGTCAACGTGAAACCAAAGATTTTGTTCTTGGCAAAGCTGCGCGATGGCTTGCAATGGATCAACCGCAGCCGTGTTGACGGTGGCCGCAGCTCCCACTACAAAAAATGGCGTCAGCCCAGCTTCGCGATCTCGCGTGATAGCCTGCGCTAGCGCATCCATGTCCATCTGGAAGTTTTCATCAACGGGTATCTTGCGTAACGAGTCTGTGCCAAAGCCCAGCATATCAAAGGCACCAGAAATGCAACTATGACCTTCGACTGAGGTATAACCCACCAGTCGCGCAGAGTCGTTTTGTAATCCTATTTTGCGCACCGGGTAATCAAGTGCACGAAGGCGCGCTGCAGACAGAGCAATGACGGTAGCCATTGAGGTGCCACTGACTAATAATCCACTGGCATCTGCGGGAAAAGAAAAAATCTCCTTGCACCAATTGATCACTTGCTGCTCGACATAGACTGCGCCGTGATCCCGACCACCCAAGTTTGAGTTCATGCTGGCTGCCAACAACTCGGCTATCATTCCACCTGCCGTGCCGGTGCCGTGCACCCACCCCCAAAAACGCGGATGCGTATTGCCTGTTGCATAAGGCAAAACTTGCTCGAGGAAGTCATCACAAACTTGCTCGATGCCTTGCGCCGTGCGTGGTGCCGGTGCTTGCAATGCTGACTTCACTTCAGCGGGCACGGGTTGCCAGACGGGTCGCTCACTTGCGCCCTGCACGTGGTCCAGGGCATGGTCAAGCATACGATGAGCCAGCACCCGGAACGCCGGCCAGTCCTGAGGGTCTAAGTCCACTGCCTGATTGCTGTCAGTCATTTACGCATCTTCTTTGTGTATAGATCACTGGTATTAGTGAATAATTTATCTGAATCTTGCAACGATACAACGCACAAGCACATGTCACTCACCTTTCCAGTAGTCCCGCAGATCACTGTCGCCTATGCTGCAAAGCTGGTGAGCGCTCTGTAAGCCACCGGCCGAACAGGCGATTAAAGTAACACGACTTAAGTGCTCAACCCCTGACCACAGCTAACTAATTTCATTGGCCACAATGCGCGTGCTGCTGCCATCACGGCTGGCAATCACGTGCAAGCGTTGGTCAATTTGTTCACGCAGCTCACTGACGTGCGAGATGATACCGATCATGCGACCACTGCTTTGTAGATCTATCAGCGTGCGAATGGCTAAATCGAGCGACTCAGCATCCAAGCTGCCGAAGCCTTCGTCTATGAACAAAGCATCGAGCTGAACACCACCGGCGTAACTTTGCACCACATCCGATAAGCCCAACGCCAGTGATAACGCAGCCATAAAGCTCTCGCCACCCGACAGCGTGGCGACGGGACGCGCGTAGCCCGTGAAGGTGTCTTCAACGTCAAGATCTAGGCCTGCCTTACGACCACCGTGTGCCACGACTCGACTGCGCTGTAACTGGTAACGTCCTCGGCTCATCAACTGCAAGCGATGCCCAGCTTGAATGAGTACGTCGTCGAGCAGCACCGACAACACGTAACGGTGCAAGCTGAGGTTGTGATCGTTTTGACCATTGGCCACTTGCGAGAGAGTGCCCACCACTTTATAGCGTTGATCAAGTGCTTGCTGCTTGTCGGCTACCGCGTCCCAAGATTTGGCAGCACGTTGCCATTGCTCGACGACAGCCAAGCCCTGTTGCACTTGGCTATTCAGCACATCTAACTGCTGCTGCGCCTCTTGCTCGGCGAGCGCCGCCGCTGAAACATCGGGTAGGGATTTGCCTTCGATTTGCGCTTGCCGCTCTTTCAGCGTCGCCTTGGCACTTGTCAGCTGCTCGGCATACTGCGTCACTCGCTGCTGTCGGGCTTGCACTTCTTCTGCAGACAGGCTCGCGGCCAGCACATCAACATCACTTTCAAACTGACTCGCCGTGAGCGCATGCAACCAAGTAGCAAGCTCGGATTGCAGTGTTCTGTCGGCGTCTAGCTGCTGTGCTTGCACACTTTGCAGCGCACTAGACGAAGCGACCGCCGACTCTCGCGCGCCCGCTTGCTGCACGCGCACTGCCTCTATGCGCGCGGCTAACTTCTCTGCTTTTTGCGTCATGCTTTGCACCTGCTGCTCTAGAGCACCGGGCTCCCGCAGTTGCTCGGGCAGTTCTGCCTCTGCTTGCTGGCATCGTTGCTGAGCAACTGCATGCTCGCGCTCAGCTTGCGCCAACTGCTGCTTCAAGTCTTCGCTAAGCTGTTCAGCTGCGGCATAGGACACACGCAACTGTTCCAGCTCTACAGCAACTTTTTCACCACGCTCAGCATCCACCTGCAAGCTTTGCATTTGCTGCTTTAACTGTTCAATGGACGAACCTGCTGTATCAGCCTCCGACTGCTGCGCCATAGCTTGCAAGGTTTCAGTAGCTGCCTGCACACTGCGCTCAGCTACGGCCAGTGCCGCTTGGCCTTTGGCCAAATGTTGTTGAGCAGTGTTCTCGGCTTCTTTTGCAAGTTTCAACTGCTGGTCGACGTCACCTTCCAGATTTAACTGGCCATGCGCGGGGCTGGGGTGATCCTTACTGCCACAGACGGGACAGGCTTTGCCTCGCTGTAAGTCGGCAGCCAACACGGCACCTTGTGAAGCACGCCAAGAGATCTCTAATTGCTCGCGCGCAATAACGGATCGCTGATACGTCGCGTCGAGCACTTTCTGCGATTCGCTGGCTGTTAAAAACTCTGCTTGTGCAGCAGCTTCTGCTTTTTGCGCTAGTAGCCGCTTTTTCTGCTGCTCCTGCTCGTGCAACGCCAACTTGAACTGTGCATCTAAAACACTGAGCTGACCCTTCGCTTTTTCACAAGCTTGACTCTCAGACTCTAGCTGCACGACGCGCTGTTGCAACTGCGGCTGTTTTTCAGCGTGAACTTGTTGCTGGCTTCTGGATTTAGCCTCAGCGGTTGTACTCTGGCGTAACTGCTCAGCTGCCTGCTGCCACTGCTGTACACGCTGCTCATAGGCTTTGAGTTCGCTTAATTTGCTTTTGTGCTCTTCCAGCGTTGGCGCATACTCTTGCGCTGTAGCCCAAAGCTCATCAGCAGCTTGTTGTTCTTCTCGCGCTTTTTTGTCTGCGGCCTCGGCCTGTTGCAATTTCTTGTTTGCGGAGTCTAGCTGTAGCTGCGCCCGACGCCAAGCTTGCATTGGTGTGTTGAGTTGCTGTGCGGCCTGCGCGGTAAGCAGTTGCTGCTCTATCTGATGAAACTGCGTCCGCTGCTGCTCAAGGGCCTGCAACGCTATCTGCGCCTGCTCAGTTTGCTGAATAGCTGCAGCCAGTTGCAAGGCTTGCTGGTGTGATTTGGCAGCTGCCGCATGAGCTAATTTTTGTGTTTGTAACTCTGTTTGCTCCGCATTCAGCAGTTTTGATCGCTCAGCGATGGACTGCGACAAGACTTCGCGACTCTCAACTTCAACGGACTCTAAAATGGCAGCTTGCCGCTGGCTGCCTTCATGGCGTTCGCGCGATAACTGGGCGGCTTGTTCTTTTAGATTTTTTTCCAGACGTGTGTATATTTGCGTCTGAAACAGTTTGCCAAAAATTGCCTCACGCTCTTCAGAAGAAGCCAAAAGCAACTGACGAAATTGGCCCTGAGGCAAGACCATGACTTGCCGGAACTGCTCGGCTTCTAAGCCAGTCAATTCGCGTATTTTGTCGGTCGCCTCTTTGACTTTTTTGGGCACCAAGACATGCTCTTCGCCGTTGGCGCCAACATGCACAAGCTCTGCTTCAGGGGACTGACTAGTCATCTGGCCACCGCGTTTTGCGGGCCTTTGCTGCTGGGGTATACGCCGGATTCGGTAGCGTTCGCCGCGCAATGCAAAGCTCAGCTCCACTTCCGTGAGCGTCTGCGCGTCGGCCATATCACAACGCATTTGCTGCGCTTGGCGTTCAGCACCAGTAGTTTCACCGTAAAGCGCAAAGCAAATAGCGTCGAGAATGGAGGTTTTACCCGCACCTGTGTCGCCCTGAATCAAGAACAGCGGAAATTCACCAAAGCGCGTGAAGTCGATGTGCTCTTCAGCGGGAAAAGGTCCAAAGGCACGCAGTGTCAGCGTCAAAGGCCGCATCAGCGATCTCCCTGTCGCAGCTGCTCTAAGGTTTCGGTCAGAATTTGGCGCTGCTCATCGTTGAGTACCTCGCCACGCATCTGCTCAAAAAAATCGGCAAACAACGGCAGCTCCTCGCGCTTGAGGCTCTCGCTGTGTTCAACACGATCAACGCCTCGGTTGAGCAGACCTGGACGTTCGATCTGCAACACATTGGGGTACACCGAGCGCAAGCGGCTCATGACATCTAACAGTGCATGCTCATCAAGTAGACGCACCAATAGATAATCAGCAGCGCTGTCGTCGGTTGGCGCATCTGCCAAAAGGGTCTCCAACTCTCCTTCAATAATGCGAAGGTCTCGGCGCGGTTCAAGTGGCAGCAACTGAATGTCGCAATCACCATTCGCGTCCATGTCGATCAGGGTGACCGACTTTTTGTGCTTCGCTTCCGAGAAGGAATACTTGGCTAGTGAGCCACTGTAGCGCACGTGCGCAGCTCCCTGTTGTTGCGGCTGATGCAGGTGTCCAAGCGCGGTGTAGCTGAACCCTTTAAAGTGATCAGCACTGACTTGATCTGTACCACCAACCGACAGAGGCCGCTCTGAGTCACAGGCTTCACCACCGCTCACAAAACAGTGAGCTATAGCCACACAACGGCGATTGCCATCAGAATTGGACTCACGATTGTGTTCGAGTGCGCGGTTGGTCAGCAGCGCGGCTGCCTGTTCGTGTGTACGCACCGTCGGGTCTGCGCTCAGCTCTCGTATCTGAACCGGCTCTAGATACGGAAATCCATAAAAAGCCACCTCACCGTGGGCATCGTTGAGCACGATAGGTTCTGGCTCCGCGCTGGGCTGGAAAATATAGATACCCGCTTTGGCCAACTGTCGAGCTGCAAAACCGAGTCGCGACACACTGTCGTGGTTGCCCGCAATCATCACCACAGGGATACCCAGCTGCGCGCTGACCTGGTCGATAAATCCGTCGAGCAATTCAACGGCGTCCGCTGGAGGCACCGCTCGATCATAGACGTCGCCCGCGATCACGAGAACGTCGACACGCTGGCTTTTGAGCAGTATGAGGATTTGATCCAACGCGTAGCGCTGGTCATCTAGTAGGGAGACTTGGTGCAACAGACGGCCCAAGTGCCAATCGGCAGTGTGCAATATTCGCATAAGACTGAAGATATTAATGGATATAAGCGAATTCTGCTAAAGCTATTGCAGCTTGTACGTAGCGCAAATGCCCCTCGAGGTGCTAATATTATCGGTTTCCTGTTGCCGCCTTTGACGGCGCAGCACGATAACCTCCTCTATCTCGACTAAAATCGGTCTATTTAATGTCATTCGATTCTCTGGGCCTCGACCCAGCACTGCTGCGTGCTATAGAAAGCGCCGGCTATACTTCGCCCTCGCCTATACAGGCGCAGGCCATACCGGCGGTGCTCGCCGGAAACGACATCCTCGCTGCCGCACAAACCGGCACCGGGAAAACAGCTGGATTTAGCCTGCCCCTGCTGCAGCTGTTATCCAGTAGTGGATCGCGCAAAAATGCGACTTCGCCTCGTGCACTGGTGCTGACACCAACACGTGAATTGGCGGCCCAAGTCGGCGCATCCATGCAAAGCTACGGCAGTGAACTGAGCCCAGCACTGACCACCCAAATTGTCTTTGGTGGCGTCAAAATCAATCCACAGATCGATCGCCTCAAGCGCGGCGTGGATGTACTGGTTGCCACTCCGGGCCGTTTACTCGATTTGGTACAACAAAAAATCATCTCTTTAGCCGAGATCGAGATTTTGGTACTGGACGAAGCCGACCGTATGCTCGACATGGGTTTTATCCATGACATTAAAAAAGTCCTGAAGCTGCTGCCAGCAAAACGCCAGAATTTACTGTTCTCCGCGACTTTCTCGAAAGAAATTCGAACTCTGGCGCAAGGGCTGCTCAACAACCCAGTCTCCATTGAAGTAGCGCCGCGCAATACCACCGCCGAGCGCATTGATCAGAAAGTCTACTTTGCTGAGAAGCACGACAAAATTCGTTTGTTGGGTGGATTGATCAACGAAGGTGAGTGGAACCAAGTGTTGGTTTTCACCACCACTAAACACTTCGCTAATCGACTGACTGAACGCCTGTGCAAAATGGGCTACAACAGCATGGCGATCCACGGCAACAAGAGCCAAAACGCTCGCACCAAAGCACTGGAAGGCTTTAAAAGCGGTGAGTTGCGTATCTTGGTGGCCACCGACGTGGCTGCACGCGGTATCGACATCAACGAACTGCCCTACGTGGTCAACTACGAGCTGCCCAAAGTAGCCGAAGATTATGTGCACCGTATCGGCCGCACGGGTCGCGCTGGCAAAGCCGGTCTTGCTGTCTCTCTGGTCAGCCGAGAAGAGCAGAACTTACTGCGAGCGGTAGAGCGATTGATCAAAACCGAAGTGCCGGTGGGCAAGCTAGAAGGTTTTGAGGCAAGTGAAGCACCACCTAAGCAAGAACAAGCAGAGCGCCCACGCGGTCAGCGCAATAGCTCTGGCCGTGGACGTAACAGTAATGCCAACGGCCGCAGCAATAGCCGAACAGCTAAATCTGCCACGGGCCGAACCACCCAGTCGAGTAGAAGTAACGGACAAGGCAACGGTGCCTCAGCGCCATCTCGAAACGGCACCAGCAACGGTGCATCTGCTTCACGCAATGGCACGAGCAACGGCAGCAACGCGAACAAGCCACGCCGCAATAGCCGTCACCCCAACAGTGTTGAAGTCGACGGCAATCGTGAGCCAAGCAAACCAGATGTGAACGGCAACAGTGTTAACTACACGGCGTCTGTGGGGAACCGCCCCGTGTTTGAAACGCCAGCTGGAGGCGCCGAACGTCGCCAACAGCGCCCGCGTCGACCACGCGCCAACAATGGTGGTGGTAACGGCGGCGGCAACGGTGGTGGACGCGGTCGCGGTCGTAGCTACAGCTAAGCAATCAAAAGCAATGCGCCCATTGCGTGCTGCAGCAAAATAAAAAACCCGTTATGCAGAGTGCCTAGGCGCTACTACATAACGGGTTTTTGCTTTACTGAGCAGCCTGTTTTAGAAGCCTTGAGAGCGGGCAAAGAGTTGTGCCCTCTCCCTACCAAGACATCAGTCGGCTGTAGGAGCGATTCCCTTCGCTCATATCAGCCTCACATTAGGACAGGGGCAAGCTCTGCTCGGCCAACTGCACCCAATAAGTGCAGCCCACTGGGATGACTTCGTCGTTGAAATCATAGGCGGGATTATGCAATGCAGCAGTGTCACCGTTACCAACAAAAACAAAAGCACCGGGACGGGCTTCCAGCATGTAGGAGAAGTCTTCACCGCCCATAACTGGAGGCGTATCGGCTGTCACGTTTTCTTGACCCACAATGTCGGTTGCAACTTGCACCGCAAAAGCGGTTTCTGCAGGAGCGTTTACAGTCACTGGATAGCCACGTTCATAACGCACAACAGCCTTTGCACCATAAGCTTCTGCCGTGCTTTCAACCACCGCTTTCATGCGTTTTTCTACTTGCTCTCTAACATCAGGCATTAGTGTGCGTACTGTGCCAGTGAGTGTCGCAGTCTGCGGCAACACATTGTAAGCATTGCCTTCCGTATGAAAAGTTGTCACCGACAGAACAGCAGATTTTAACGGATCAACGTTGCGCGAAACGATGGACTGTAACGCCAAAACTATATGCGAGCCCACCACGGTGCTATCAATTGCCTCGTGCGGCATCGCTGCGTGGCCGCCTTTGCCCTCTATTTCTATATCAAAGGTATCTGTGGCAGCCATCAATGGGCCAGGACGTGCACAAAAGTGCCCAACTGGGTGACCAGGCATATTGTGCATGCCATACACCTGCTCAATATTAAACCGCTCCATCATGCCGTCTTCGACCATTTCGCGACCGCCACCGCCACCCTCTTCCGCAGGTTGGAATATCACGACAACCGACCCTGCAAAATTACGTGTTTCTGCCAGATACTTCGCAGCACCCAACAACATAGCCGTATGCCCATCGTGGCCGCAGGCGTGCATTTTACCGTTGACCTTCGAGCTGTAGGGCAAATTAGTCGTCTCTTCTATTGGCAGAGCGTCCATATCTGCGCGTAAACCAATCGTTTTTTCACCGGCGCTCTTGCCTTTGATAACACCGACAACACCTGTACGACCGATGCCCTCGACCACTTCATCAAGCCCAAAAGAGCGGAGCTTTTCGGCCACCATAGCGGCCGTGCGGTGAACATCGAAAAGCAATTCTGGATTGCTGTGGATGTCCTGGCGCCACTCTTTAATTTCGCCGTGCAATTCGTTAAATCTTTCGATAATTCCCATCGAATGGATACCCCATCAAAAATTAATTTATCGTGTTGTTAGCAAGCCAAAGTACACCAGCAATAAACTACGCCTTCTGCTTTACACGGTCTTAGTCCACTGACGCTACACTAAAGATAGCCCATTTGTCGATAGCGTGAAAAAGGCTCACGAACGCGCTTCTCAGAATTTTTTTAAATTTCAAACGTTGCACATCACTACAAATTAGTGTGTAGTTTGTGTCGCGGTTTGGAACGATTCGACGAGGTAAGCCATGACAGAGAACACCACGCAGGTGTTGCAAGTTGACGATTTAACAACAGTCTTCGACACAAGCGATGGTCAAGTTCACGCTGTCAATGGAGTGAGTTTTACACTGCACAACGGTGAATTACTCGGCGTGGTGGGCGAGAGTGGTTCCGGCAAAAGCGTCACCATGATGTCGTTGTTGCAGCTATTGCCAAGCCCGCCAGCACGACTGGTGCGCGGCCAAGCCATGTTTGAGGGCAAAGACCTTCTGCGCATGAGCAGTGCCGAAATTCAGCACATACGCGGTCGTGAAATTGGCTTTGTATTTCAAGATCCCATGACTTCGCTGAACCCCGTGTTCACTGTCGGCTACCAACTGATGGAGCCGTTGCGCAAACACCTGAAGTTATCCAAGGCAAAAGCCAAGATACGCGCTGCTGAATTACTCACTTTGGTCGGCATTCCGTCAGCCGAAGACCGCCTGAGCGATTATCCCCATCAGTTTTCTGGCGGTATGCGACAACGCGTAATGATTGCGATTGGTTTAGCCTGCGACCCGAAGCTGCTTATCGCCGATGAGCCAACAACCGCGCTCGATGTCACTATCCAAGCGCAGATTCTCGAATTGGTTCGAGAGCTTCGGAAAAAACTCGGCATGGGCATTATCTGGATCACGCATGATCTTGGCGTCGTTGCCGGAATAGCTGACCGAGTGATGGTGATGTACGGCGGTCAAATAGTAGAACTCGCCCCAGTGGATGAGCTTTTTGCCAACCCCCAACACCCCTACACGCAAGCCCTGTTATTGACTCTGCCAAGCGTAGACGAAGACGACAACGCGCCTTTGCAAACGATCGAGGGACAACCGCCAAGCCTCGATCAAGAACCTAGCTGCTGCCCATTTGTGGCGCGATGCGACAAAGCTATGAGCCGATGCGGCTCAGAACTCCCGCCCACGCGCGAGCTCGACAACGGCCACCGCGTCGTCTGTTGGCTCGATGCACAAACCACACAAAAAGGTGCAGCGTGACTCAGTCTCTTGTCGAAATAAAGCAACTCTGTGTGCATTTCCCTATCTTTAAAGGCTTAATGCGAAAACAAGTCGGCGCCGTTGAAGCCGTAGACCAGCTGAGCTTTGATGTGCTGCGCGGAGAGACACTGGGCTTAGTTGGCGAGAGCGGCTGCGGGAAATCAACCACTGGGCGCGCGTTGCTTCGGCTTATAGATGCCACCTCTGGCAGCATTAAATTAAATTTGCAAGACAGTACAAACAACAGCAGTACAACGGTAGATATTACAGCCTTGGGCAAAGGCCAGATGCGCCCGCACCGTCCACAGGTACAGATGATTTTCCAGGACCCGCAAGCGTGCTTAAACCCTCGCATGACGGTTGCCTCAATAATTCGAGAACCACTGGACGAACACAGCAAACTGAGCAAAAGCGAAAAACACGCTAAAGTTTTACAGCTATTAGATGATGTTGGCCTCAACCCTTCATTTGCCAACCGTTACCCGCATGAGTTCTCGGGCGGTCAGCGACAACGCATTGGTATAGCGCGCGCACTTGCATTATCCCCTCAATTTATTGTCTGTGACGAACCCATAGCAGCACTAGATGTTTCTATTCAGGCTCAGGTAGTCAACCTGCTGAAAGACTTGCAAGAAAAAAAAGGGCTGACCTACCTTTTTATCAGCCATGATCTGTCGATGGTCCGACATATAGCAACGCGTGTAGCGGTTATGTATCTCGGCAGTATTGTCGAGTTAGGCCCTTCCGAGCAGCTTTACAAAGACCCAAAACACCCCTACACACAGGCACTGCTGTCAGCCGTGCCCGTGGCCAACCCGGCCATAGAAAAAACCCGCCAGCGCACGCTGCTCACTGGCGATGTTCCGAGCCCAGCCAACCCACCTTCCGGCTGTCGGTTTTCCACACGCTGCCCTGTCGCTAAAGAGCAGTGTAAAACAGAGCGTCCCGCTTGGCGGGAACTACAAGACGGCAGATATATCGCCTGCCACTTTGCCGATTGACAACCAAGCCCTGCCACGGCAGGTAAGTTACTACTCAAAAGGTTTAATTATGAAAAAGAGTCTTCTATATAGCGCAATAGGCGCTGCTACTTTGGCTAGCACGAGCTTCGCTCCTGCCGCTTTTGCCGAACGTGGCTCAGATGGTCATATCAACATCATCTACTGGCAGGCAGTTTCTATTCTTAACCCGTATTTATCGGGCGGCACCAAGGACATCGAGTCCTCCTCTTTGATTATTGAGCCGCTCGCTCGATACGACGAATCTGGTAACTTGGTTCCTTTTCTGGTGGAAGAAATTCCCACCGTCGAAAACGGCGGTATCAGTGAAGATTTAAAATCGATCACTTGGAAAATAAAGCCTGGAATCAAGTGGTCCGATGGTGGTGATTTCACAGCAGACGATGTGGTGTTTACTGCTGAGTACTGCATGCACCCTGAAGGCGGATGCCAGCAGGCTGAAAAATTTAGCGATGTAGAAAGCGTCGAAGCGGTTGACCCACTCACAGTAAAAATCAGCTTTTCAGTGGCCAAGCCCTTCCCCTACGGCCCATTTACTGGCGGTGAGTCACCTGTAATTCAGAAGTCTCAGTTTGCAGATTGCCTAGGCACAAAAGCGCCCGAGTGTACCGATCAAAACTTTGGTCCCAACGGCACTGGCCCTTTTCACGTGACATCGTTTAAAGCCAACGACGTTATCAGCTTAGAAGCTAACCCAAATTACCGTGACCCAGCCAAGCCTGCTTTTGCAACCATGACCTTTAAAGGTGGTGGCGATGCAGCTTCAGCAGCACGTGCTGTGTTAGAGACAGGCGAATACGACTACGCTTGGAACTTACAAATAGACCCCACCATCCTCACGCAAATGGAGTCAGCGGGCAAAGGCAAAGTAGTCTCAGCTTACGGCACCAGCGTAGAACGCATGATGGTGAACATGACAGACCCAGACCCAGCACTGGGTGATAAGCGAGGCACAATAGAAGGCGGAGCACACCCCTTTTTGTCAGACCCAGCGGTCAGAAAAGCACTCAGCCTAGCCATCGATCGCGCAACTATTGTAGAGATCGGCTACGGCAGTGGCGGCCAACCAACGTGTAACGTGCTTCCAGCTCCAGAGATTTACGCCTCAACAGCTAACGACGACTGCCTAGTACAAGACATCGACAAAGCCAATCAGTTACTCGACGATGCTGGCTGGGCACGTGGTGGAGACGGCGTACGCGAAAAAGATGGTGTGAAGCTCAACATCCTCTATCAGACATCTACCAACGCCGTACGCCAAGATACACAGGCTTTGGTTAAGCAGTGGTGGAAAGAGATTGGTGTAGACGCCGAGCTACGCAATATAGACGGTGCTGTATTTTTTGGTGGCGATCAATCTAGCCCTGATACCTTCCAGAAGTTTTTTGCTGACATCGAGATGTACACCAATAACTTCAACGGAACCGATCCTGAGAACTACATGGGAAGCTGGGCATGCGATAAAATCCCGAGCCCTGCTAATAACTGGCTCGGCTCGAACATGCCGCGTTACTGCAACGCCGAGTACGACGCACTTCTTGCTGAAATGGCCAAAACTTCAGCCCTGGAAGAGCGTGGTGAAATCGCCAAGAAACTCAACGACATGTTGATGCAAGATGGCGCCATCATTCCTCTCGTTCATCGCGGCCGTGTATCGGCCCATGCAAACTCGCTGGTCGGTGTTAAACACAACGCCTGGGATAGCGAGATGTGGAACGCAGCTGACTGGACCCGCGCGAAGTAATTCGTACGGCTAAGAGAGTGGGCCAATCGGGCCCGCTTTCTCCTTCCCTGCCTTTAAGGACTCTAGATGTTCACTTACACATTGCGGCGAATTTTGATAGCTATCCCGACGCTGATCGTCATTAGCTTCATCATATTTGCATTGCTGGATTTAGCGCCCAACGACCCCACTGGCAATTTGCCAATGACTATCTCTCCCGAGGTGCGGGAAAAGATAAGGCTTTCGCTGGGTTTAGGCGAACCGCTACATGTGCGTTATTTTTTGTGGATGAAACAGTTTTTCGTCAACGAACCTTTGAACATTATTGAGCAAGTTTTTGAGGTCAGCATTGGCGACAGCGAAAATCGGCTGCGCGTGCAATCATGGGCCACCCGTAGCCCTGTTGTAGACCTTATTGTTGAGCGCATCCCTCAGACACTTTGGGTTGTGGGCATGTCATATGTGGTTGGCATACTCATCGCCATACCTATAGGCGTCATATCAGCTTACAAGCAATATTCTTGGTTTGACCAACTCGGCACCTTCATTTCTATGGTCGGTTTTTCAGTACCCACATTTTTTACGGGTGTGTTGCTGATCATTATCTTCTCTGTGAACCTGCAATGGTTCCCCTCAATATACGACACGAATCACAAGGTCACTGATTGGGCTAGTTTTGGTTTTCAGGTCAAACAAATGTTTCTGCCCGTGTTAGTACTGGCCTTGTATAACGCAGCGCAGCTGACACGATATATGCGCGCTTCGATGCTTGATAACTTGGGCCAAGACTACGTGCGCACAGCACGCGCCAAAGGCATGTCAGAAAAAGTTGTGCTGCTGATGCACGTATTGCGCAATTCGATGATTCCCGTTGTCACCGTGATTGCCCTGAGTATTCCGCAAGTTTTCAGTGGTGCAATCATCACAGAACAAATCTTCCGCGTTAATGGGCTGGGGCAACTGCTCATCATCGGTATTCAAGGGGCTGACATTCCGCTGGTGCAAACACTCACGTTTATTTTTGCTGTGCTGATTGTGGTTTTCAATTTGGTGGCAGATATCTTATACGGCATACTCGACCCGAGGATTCGCTATGACTGAGTCAACCGTTGCAGCGACCGAACAAAAGAAGCATCGTTCGTTGTGGAGTGATGTTTGGGCACAGTATCGCTCACACACTGGCGCATTAATTGGTACAGCCGTTTTTACTTTTATCGTTTTAGCTGTCGTCTTTGGCCCTCTGATTCACACCATCGACCCCACACATCTCGATATTCGTGCCAAAAACCAAGGGCCAAGTTTTTTACACCCACTGGGCACAGATCAACTTGGTCGCGATACTTTGGCGCAAGTGCTTGCAGGCGGTCGCGTCTCGTTAGCGGTGGGCGTTACGGCGATGTTACTGTCGATGATAGTGGGCACTGCTGTTGGAGTTCTCGCAGGCTATTTTAAGCGCCTAGACGGTTTGTTGATGCGATTAACCGATTTGTTTTTAGCGCTGCCACTGCTCCCCCTGCTACTGGTCATCATTATGTTATTCCGCGACACGCTGCGTAATGCGTTTGGACCAGAGATGGGGATTTTTATGCTGATTGTTTTTGTCATAGGCATCACCAGTTGGATGCAGACGGCGCGCATAGTGCGTGGTGATGTACTCAGCTTGAAAGAGCGAGAATTTGTATTGGCAGCCCGCAGCATAGGCACACCAGACCGCCGTATCATTCGACGCCACGTGTTACCCAATGTGCTTAGCCCAATTATGGTATCTGCAACGCTCGGCATAGCCACTGCGATTATCACCGAGAGCGCCTTGAGCTTCTTGGGTCTGGGCTTTCCGTCAGACTTCCCCACCTGGGGTCGCTTGTTATTTGAGGGCACCAACTTCATGACTATCGCACCGGCACGGGTGGTGTGGCCAGGCTTGGCAATATCATTGACCGTATTGAGTGTGAACTACATGGGTGATGGTTTACGTGACGCACTCGACCCGCGTATTAGGGGCCGATAACAACGCGCTAAACACGGTATTGAGGGTTTGGCAATCAGCCCTCAATCACCTTTTGATAAACACCTAGCGTGTCGATTGCTACTTGCTTAGGCGAATAAGCTAGACCAGCTAGGCGACACCGCTTCTCCATTCCTTCAGCAGAAGCAACAAAACACAAGCCGTCCGCTAGGCCCTGCACATCGTTGTCATCGACCAACACTCCCGTCTCACCGCTCTGGATCATGTACTGCATGCCACACTTGCGATAAGTGATAGTTGGCAATCCACAGCTAAGTGCTTCGCTGATGACCATTGGTGCGACTTCATGGCGCGATGTCAACAGCAGAGCTCGCGCCCTGCGCATATGCTCAGCGATACTTGCCGGCGGCTGCAAGCCCTTAAAAACAACCCAAGCTGTCAGATCCAGTGATTCGATAAGTGACAAGCATTTTTGGTGGTAGTCTTGATCAGCTACTGGCCCGTACACTACTAGGCGCGAATCATCAGGCAAGTCTGGCCTCGCCAAGGCAAAAGCTTCGATTGCCGCGCCGAGATTTTTATTGAGATCCATTTTGGCCACAAACAAAAAATCATTGTTTCTAGTAACCGTGGGCACATCTTCAAAAAAAGCGACGTCTAGCGGGTTACCAATATAGTGTAGCGTCGCTTTATTAAGCTGCTCGCCCAGCATATCTGCAACGTAGGGGTTGATCACAATACAGTCGTTTAGCCTGCGTCTAGCTCGCCCTTCTGTCCAGCCGACGATTCTAGCGCGAGCCTCTGCGAAGCGTCCGCCACGCGTGCGGATATCTTCTTCGCCAATACCGTGCACGGTGCCAAGATAAGGCTGTTTATAGCCGTTACTCAGCGCCAAGATCGCTTGGAAATGTGTGATGTCTGGTTTCAGTTCCGCTAGCAAGCGATGCACTCGAACGCGCATCACACTCCAATAACTGAGAAAACCTAAAGGCGGCTGAGAGACCCATTGCAGGGTAAAACCCTCACGCTGCTCAGCGTGATTCTCGCCTTTATAGCTTGGCGCAATCACCGTAATTTGGTGGCCACCAATAAGTACTAGCTGATGAACAAGATTGACAGCTGCAGCCTCCACACCACCTTTGGGTTTATCCGCCGGATACGGCGTCACCATCGCAATATGCATTTAAAATCTCTACCTTAATAGCGGACTGGATTAAACACGATGGGCCCTGCGTCTTCGTCATCGTCTTCATCCTCATCGGCGTCTGAGCTTTTGTTCGCGTCGTCGTTACGTTGCTTGCGCAGCGCTCTCTGCTTGACCGCTCGATGAGCAGCTAAGTCGCGTGCAAATACTTCCAGACAAGCAGTCATCATGGCGAGAAACAACCAACTAGCCTTCGCGTAATAACTAACGTGGGTTAAATCCATCACCGAATACGCCATCAAGCCTACAAGGATAGTTCGCGGCACGGCGTGACCATTACTTTGCAACATAAGCTGAAACGCTCGCCAAGCAATCATGAGGTAGATACCGTAATACAGCAAAAAGCCAATGATGCCCGTGTTAACACCAACTTCCATCACATTCGAGTGTGCAAACACACCAACTCGAACCCCGAAATTGTTGTGCCCTATACCGAGGAAGTTACTTTCGATCAGCAGATCCACCCCCGCCGTCAACAGCGCTAAGCGCTCGTCAATGGATTCACCAGATGCTTCTTTTTTGGTGTCGAATCCGGATGTCGCCACGGCGATGAAGTCAGTCATACGTACAACGATGGAATCATTGCCAGTAACCAATGCTTCGATACGTTCTTCCACGACAGGCATGTCTTTGACCGCGTAAAACACTGTGCCGCCGACTAAGCCGACCAACAGCAAGCCCGCCACAAACTTTACAAAGTACTCTCCGCGCCAAATTTTAAATGCCCAAGATGAACCCAGCAACAAAATCGTCAACCCTATTACTGCTGTGCGTGAGCCACTGTTAATGAGGGCTGCGATCAACACTAAACCGACGATGCAGACAGTTGCTTTCATCAGTGCACTTCGACTGAAAGCTGCACAGATAAAGCACAGAGCCAAGCCCATAACGGTTGCAGCACCAAAGGCGTTAGCATCCGCCAATGTACTGGCGACACGTACTGTCGCGCCGGCTCCGGCGGTTGGGGTGCCGGTAATCTCTGAGAGACTAACGTCGGTATAGGTCAGCAGATACGCCATGCTGACCGAAACACCAAACGCCAGCAATATCACCGTGACCTTGCGCTGCCAGACCATGGTTTGCTGAATAGCAAAAACCAACACCAAAATCTGCAACATCGTGAGGACCTTGAACATTGCAGTCTCTTGGTCATACGCCATCAAACTCGGCAAAATCGAATAAACCAACCAAAATAACAACAGCAACCATTCTTTGCTTAACCAGATTTCGCGCCCGCCCAAGGTCGCAGCCATCGCCACTGCCCCCAAGAAAGCACCGGTGATCGCGTAATTGGCGTAGTTCCCGTACGGCATGGAGGCCAACAGCATGATAGACACAGTTGTCAGCACTAACATCAACGTAGCCAGTGGCGAGGCCTCGCTCGCGGTAGAGAGTATTTTGGGCATGCTTTTATTTCTCATGGCTGTTTATGCGACGCTTCTCAATGTTTAGCAAAGGTAATGCTGTGGTTTGTTGACTTAAGGACTAGAGTTTAGTGCTTTGTGACCAAAAGTAGCGCGCTAGTTCAGCACTTATCGGCAATCATCTACGGATGTTATGCCAGCTAACCCATGGCATAGCAGTTGCACCTACTCATTAATCTACACTCAAATATTAGACCAGCTTGCGCACTCACGTGAAAGTACGCATGGCAGGGTATACCGCTCTATTAGAGGACTCAGAATGAGCCGCGGCAGTTCTACAAAACGCTTTATCGACGGCGTGCTCTTCGGGTACGTACACATGTTTATTGACGGCGCGATCCGATTGATCACCATGCCGTTACTACTGACATGGCTTGGCCCTCAGGCGATGGGCTTTCGAGCAGCGGTACTCGAGATTATCGGCTATTTCCAGAAGATAAACCCCGGTACCTCGCAAACCATGCAGGCGCTGATCGAAAGAGAAATTAGACCCGACGCGGACCCGCACAAGATTGAAGAAACCAAGGGCCTGCTTTCACTCGGTGTTGTGATCCAAACCGTACTTGCCATTCTCTCTTTGCTCGGCGTTTTGCTACTAGCGTTCAACATGGATTTCATAACCGAAGAGCTGCACAGTGAAGACCTAACAGGTTCTATCTTTTTTGTCGCCTGCATGGGCTTGGTGCTCACCATCACACTTTGGGGTTCACACCACTCCGCTATTCTAACTGGCCAGCAGTACCACAAAGAGCTAGAACTCGCTTTTCTGACCATGAAAATTGTGCAGGCCGTGCTGACAATTCTTTTGGTATGGATAGGCTACCGCTTGTGGGGCATGGCCATAGCCGTAGTACTTGGTTCGGTAGCTTTTTATGCCATGCGGAAATACTACTCGGATCGCTCTGGCTTGATCGTCAAGCGGTCAACCCTCAATCACCACAAAGCAGACGTCGCCATGATGCTCGGCACTAGCGGCTGGATGCTACTGGCGACAATCGGTGACGCGATGGGCCTGCAAAGCTATCGATTGTTAGCCGCTGTACTGCCAGGCATGGGCCTAGAGGCCGCCAACCAAGTGTCTATTTTATTTGTACTGCCATTACTCGCAGCACAGATGCTTGCATTTGCAGGTGATCTGGTCAGGCCTGCGTTAAAGCAGAAATACCACGCGGGAGAGTTTGGCGACGATATGTGGCCGACGGCCAAGCTGTATCTGCAAATGACCGCCATGTTGGCAGTGATTATTTTTATTTCCAGCACCGCTCTAAATCAATCATTCATTAGTCTTTGGGTTGGCGAACAATACTTCGCTGGAAACCTCTCCAATCAAGCACTAACGGGCATGCTGGCTCTGTGGGTCTGGACAGCTGGTTTAAAAAACATGCTATATGTACGCGACGAAATGCGCTTGCGAGGCATTTGCTCATTCGCTGAAGGCGCTCTAGTTGTCGCGCTATCCGTGTATCTGGGCATCCACTACGGCGTAGCCGCCATGTTTACTGGCGGAGCAATTGCAATAGCGATTTTTTCCACCCCTGTTTACGCTTGGTTTCTCACTAATCGTTTCAAATTTAAATTCAGTGCCTGGTCAATGATATTGCAGGTTGCTTGGTACCCCGCGCTTGTCACGGCTGTTTTCTACTATTTCCGCGAGTACACCATTATCGACACCGATAGTTGGTGGGTGCTGATTGGCTATGCGGCCTTAGTCGGTTTGGCGTGCTTAGTTGTATCAGCTGCTTGGCTGTGGAAACCCATGACACCCTATGTGCTAAAAGCGTTGAGACGTACCTAAGACAATCAACAAATCGAAACCAAAAAAAGACCGGGCAATTGCCCGGTCTTTTTTTTGCGGTGTTGTTGTTGAGTGTTGCGAATTAACGCAACAGTGACAACACACTTTGCGGCGCTTGGTTGGCTTGTGCCAACATTGCCATACTGGCCTGCTGCAGAACCTGCGACTTAGACAGCGAAGCTGTTTCAGCAGCAAAATCAGCGTCAGTGATACGAGAACGAGCAGCTTCGGTATTTTCGACCACGTTGCTTAAGTTACTTATCGTACTCTCGAATCTATTCATCAAGGCACCCATATCGGCACGCTGATCAGTGACAAATGCCAACGCACCATCAATGACGTTCAAGGCAGCGTTAGATCCCGCCTGCGTACTGATATCCACCGAACCGATATCCTCAAGCGAGGAAGCATTGGCCACGTCTTTTTTCGCTACCGTGTCATCGCTGGATGTCACTGTATAAGACTTACTAGAGTCAAACGCAACAGTGCCCGCAACAGTCGCAAACGTCGGCGTTCCTGAACCATCAGCGAGAGACTTAGCCGCACCCTGTGGATCACTGAACACATTCTGTCCATCAGCGATATCGCCCGCAGCCTTTGCTGCGGTCACATCTAGTGTTGTCGCACCGTAGTTTTTAAGTGTGATGTCATAGCCTTCGTTGTTCTCCATCAACACTGAGCCCTTGTCGTCACTCAGAACCGCTCGAACACCTGTTTTACCCGATACATCGTTGATGGCTTTAGCAAGTTCGGTCAAATCAGACGTATCCGTTATTTGCGCCGAAACCCGAACACCCTCAGTCTCGTTTTGACCAAAGACATCCATCGTGACTGCACCAACTGCTGACAAGTTGTCCAATATCGATCCAGTATATGCAGAGGCATCAACACCTGTTGTATCAGAGGTTTGATTGATAGAGGTGACTATGTCGCGCGCTGAATCCTTAGCGGATACAGCGACAGTCGCAGTGCCCAAAGAACCGGCAACTTCTAGGGTGCTTGCTGCAATTGTATTGTCCGCAGCATCACCTGCGGCCAAATAGGTACCTTGAGTCTCACCCAACGACACTCGGTTTGAACCCATGTTAGTTGCGCGAGCATCACTGACTGACACATTGATGGTCTGATCAGCTTCGTGCCCAACTTGAAACTTGGCATTACTCAGCGAGCCATCAAGCAACGTTTTTCCGTTAAACGAAGTTGTGTTAGCGATACGGTTCAATTCTGACTGCAACTGCCCTACTTCTTTCTGCAAGTTAGAACGGTCGGCTGCGGAGTTCGTGTCATTCGCAGACTGCACGGCTAGTTCCCGCATGCGTTGCATAATGTTGGTGGATTCCTGTAACGCGCCCTCAGCGGTTTGCGTCATCGAAATTCCGTCGTTAGCGTTACGCACTGCTTGCCCCAAACCACGTATCTGCGAGGTCATGCGGTCAGAAATGGCAAGACCTGCGGCATCATCCTTGGCGCTGTTGATACGTAAGCCAGAAGACAAACGCTGCATGGATGTAGCAAGCGAACTATCAGCCTGGCCCACGCTACGTTGCGCAGAAATTGACAGTACATTAGTGTTAATCGAGCTCATAATCTATATCTCTCTAAAATAGTAGAGGGCATTTGCCCTTCTTATTATTCCGCTCTGCATCCGATTGACCATGTTTACAAGGCCGGTGCATGAACACGTCGATTTTCATCGATCGCTGTCTTCGCTAATTTGAACGTGAACGGATCATTTTTACTCTCTGCTGAATTGAATCTATGATTACAATGCCAGCACCTTTCTCAACGGCCACGAATGTTCGTTCTTTAACATCAGCACACAACTGCAAGCACTCAGACAATATTTTTAGACATAGTTAGGCGCTGCACAATTTTAAAAGCAGAATTTACAGAATTGGGGACATTGCCAGGTCGCACGGACCTAACGATTGAAGGGAGTAATTTGAGCGATTTTAGAAGTGCAGTGTGCACTTCCGTTTCTGGGGAGAGAACGATAGCACGGGGTGTCTATCGCTGGAGCTAATCCTACGTAAAACGATTAAAAACTAGCGCATCATCGCAGCGATAGGGTTCAACTTAATCTCTTTCACTTTTTTCCCGCTTTCTAGGTCTTTCAACATAGTAGCTAACAGAGGCAGTGCAGCGATTTCCTGTTCATCCATCATCTTAGTAATCGAAGTTCTAATTTTTTTGACATGCAAAAGGGTTCTGCATATGCGATGAACAATATTCACGACGTGCTGCGATAGCTGCTGTTTTTCATCCGCATCCAATGGACCTTCTCCCTCTAACAGACAATCAATGTCCTCGTGACTACACACAGCAAAGTCAAACATCATAATGGTCAGTACGTGTCGTCCGAGATAACCCAACGGGGATTCATCTTCACTGCCGCCCCCGTTGTAGAATTGATTGCAGAACGCTCGACCGTACCACAGCTGCAAATCATCTCCCGCACGACTATGTAATTTATTGCGACGCTGGTAAAACACGGGAGCAATGGAATCCACATCTACACCGAAGCTCTCACCAGGAACGTACTGCATCTCAGCAGGTGCAACATCTTTATAACTGGCGTAAATCCCATCCCAAAATGGCGCCATATCACGCCACCCTACCGTCAATCGATAGGCGAACATACTAAAAACAAATTGCAACGATAAATGATTAGATGGAACGGAGAGCGCCCTAAACTCCTGCACTGTTTTGCTTCGACCCGATGCGTCCAAAAAAGGAGAAACTCGCTGTGACAACAAACCTAAGGTCAAAGGCTGAGATGAACTCATGCCTAAATCTTCTATCTGATCCAGCATCATCGTTAGCACAAAAAGCCGCTCAGACAACGTGGCGTGCGGACGACTTGACTTAATGATAGACAAGCCCAGCTCACCTAACTCAGGTAAGCACCGCTGCCAATGCCAGTCAGAACCAGATGAACTCAGCTTGTGTATGCCAGCTGTCGCGTCCGGTAAGCTCACTTCCAGCACGTCTGTTGCCGATTCTTTTGCCATGACATTGCGAAGGTATTCGGGACAGCCAAGAGATGCACTAGCTTGCACAATGTTCTTGTCGATATAGTAGTTTTTGGGGAACGTACGACACGTACTTGGCAACGCTTCTTGTCCAAATTTTTCGTGTACACGGCACAAACCACATTCTTTTTGAAATGAACAACGGCCCGTATCTTTATCTAACAGTAAATTGGCATAGCCTGAGTTATTTGCACTTTTGGACTTAGGCACGTTTTTTTCAAAGAGTTCGAGTTCTTTGGGATCTTTTCTAGCGGCTTTTCGCCAAATAACATAGTCTTTTTTTGTCAGCGAAACTCGCCAAGTGTGGCAGCAGTTGTTTTCACAGTCACTACCAATACAGCTAAATTCCTCTACTGCACGCAAAGACCTGCAACTCATCGAAGCTAGGCTCTTGTTATTTTTAATAGCCATTAATTCATCCTTGAATAATTAGAAACCCACACCGTCCGTTGTGTGCTTGTCTATCGTCTACACATTCAGCTTTGGCTTACAACCGACGACTCAGTAGTCCGTTTAATTCTGTAAAAAATTTACAGGTAGTCAAATAAAGAGCTCTGCTGAATTTTCGCAAACGAAGCTTGGGCCGCGTCAAAAACCGTCATATCTTGCTGTAACTGTGCAATTGCCGTGACATAATCCGTGTCTCTGATGGCTGATAGTGATTTTTTTAGCTGTACACTCATATCGGCGTTGTTGTTTTCTTGTTGCTCTAGCGAATTGAGCTTCGCACCTCCTTCCACCTGAGCCACTGATAACTTCTGCTGCAGTGCATTAATATCATTCAAGGTCTGGTCAACCATGCTAGATACTTGCTCGTCATCCCCACTACGCAAAACACCAATTAGCTGGTTGACCGCCGTAAAGGCATCCTTGCTGCTCGCCTGCTCAACGGTAAATGAATCACCTACTGCGGGCACGCCGTCTATCGCTGTTCGTACACCGCCGTAATTAATTGCGTCCCCAGGAATATAATCCTGATCAGCAACTAATACAGTTCCGTCTCCGGCAACGATATCGAAGGTACTTGTAGAGTCAAAAGTTATACTGAAATCCGCACCTGTGAAGTCCGCAGGGTCAGCAATGAATGCAGACATCGCCCTTGCACTACCCGTGTTACTGAGTTCAGGCCGAGTCCTCAATGCATTGTCGCTGTCTACTCGCAAAAAATTCGCCGCAATATTATCGCCAAGCCCCATTTTGCGCCCTTCGGCAATGTCTAATTCGCGCGCGGTGTCATCGCCGACAATGCTCGCCGCGATCATTCCGCTGACCTCAAATGCCTCAACAGGAGGCTGAGCTCCCTCTGCACCCGCAAAGGTATATTGCCCTTGGGAGTTAACAGAGTTCGCCAACGATGCCAGCGTATTGAGCCCTTCACGCATCTCCGAGGCAAGTGCGACACGACTCTCTTTGGGCAATGCGGTATTTCCCGCCTGCACAGTAAGCTCGCGAATGCGTTGGTAGACCGTCGACATATCCGACATCGCTGTGTCTTCTAGCGATAGATGCTCAGTGAGCGTGCCAATGTTGTGTTGATACGAATCAACTCGACTGTCCATACTCTGCAATCGATCAATATTCACTGACGCAAGCGGGTCTTCATGCGGGTTTGAGATCTGCAAACCCGTCGATATTTGCTGCTGCGACTCATAGATTTTATTTTGCTGGCTGGCAAAAGCAGAAATCGCATGGTCGTACATTAAAGTTGTTGCTACTCGCATAACAAACGTCCCCACTCACTGTTACTTCAAACTTGCGGTCAAAAACACACCGCGTAATTTAACGCGTCGCTACCGCTGATGTTTTTTCGTTGAACTAACAGTTTATTAAAATGATTTTATGATCGTATCAAAGGTGGCTTGCGCCGTCTGGATGACACGCGCGGAGGCTTGAAACATCTGTTGATACTGCATCAACTTCGTCGCCTCTTCGTCTAAACTGACGCCAACTGTATTCTCTAGTCGGTCGGTTAGAATCTGCTCAACTCGGCCCTGCGCTTCGGCATTGTTGACAGCGGAGTTCACCCGTGAGCCCACATTACCCACCAAAGCGCCGTACATTTCCTCCACTGAGGCATTACCGCCAGCCATTACTTTTTCAGTTTGAAGGTCGGCAATTTTCCCAAGGTTTTGGCTGGCCAGACCGTCAGCGTTACCCTCAACAGCTATACGGTCGCCTGCCGCCGGATTCCCGGTGACGTTAACTTCCCAGCCATTGTAAGCAATGGTATCGCCACTGGCGTAGGCGGCCGGCGCTGCCAAGACAGTTCCATCTGCAGGGTCGACAATGCTGTACTGAGTCGGTGGATCTGCAAACTCTATCAACACAGGCTGTTGCAAATTCGCATTGGCAGCGTCTGTAACCTCGACAGTCTGTACCTTGGCATCACCGCTGTTATCGGCCTGCTCAATAGCTCTCACGGGTTGACCCAGCGCCACCTGACGCGCGTCTTCGACACTCAATGCCATGCTGCTAGCAGCACCCAGAGAGGGTGATACCGTAAAACGATCACCCGCATTTACAGCCCCTGAATCAAGGCTTATCTCTACACCATCCAAACTGATAGGCAGGCTGCCACCTGTCACTAAGGAGTTACCATCTCCATCGCTGACATCCCAATTTGCCCCATCGTATTCAAGCGTATACGACTGGCTCTGCAGCTCTGTTCCATCAACAATTGAGGTACTCAAAATGCCTGTACCGGTGTTGTTGTAATCGGCGACTGTTTTAGTTTGAATAGGCTCGAAGAATGCACCGCCCAAATTTCCGTCTAAATCGATAGACTGACTATGGATGTCGTTGATTTCTGTGACTAGGCTCGCAGCTAGCTGTCCGATGCTCTCACGTGTGTCGCGCAATAAATCGCGTGATTCACCCAGCAGACCACCCAAAGCACCACCCGAAACCGCATCTGTAATATCAACTCCGTCACCTTGGTTATCAAACACAACCCGGTTGAGTTCAGGGTTCTGCGGGTCGGCGACAGTAAACAATGCGTTGTGATGCAGACCATCTACAATCGTTTGACCTTTTGCAATACCGACACTAACCTGCCCGTCGTCTTGGTATCTTGTGTCGATCGTGACCTTTGATGCCAGCTTATCCAACAACAGATCGCGACTGTCTAACAGGTCGTTGTCGTTGCTAAAACCACTACCCAGCTTCTGGTTCACTTCGGTGAGCTGTTTCCCGAGTTCGTTGATTTCATCGACTTCAAGAGCTATCTGTGGCCCCATGTCGACTTCCATTCGCGCAAGCCGAGTATCCAATGAGCTGAAGCGATTGGCTAACTCCTCTGCTTGCTGCATCACTACAGTTCGCAGTGGAATCGAACTGGGATTGTCTGCCGACTCCCTCACCGATCCAAAAAAACCTTCGATAGCCTCGTCGAGGTGATATCCCGATTCCCCAAACATTTCAGAGACTTGCGTACCAACTGCTTCAAACTGATTGAGTGCTGACACCTCGGACTGCACATCACGTCGCTGACGCAGAACAATTTCATCTTGAGCACGCGCCACATCGCCGATGGCAACACCCAATCCAAAGCGATTAGCGCCATAACGAGCAGGGCCTTGCGCGTTCAGCTCTAAACGCTGTACGTGATAGCCTTCATTGTTGGAGTTGGCAATATTATGTCCGGTCGTTTTAAGACCAGCAGATGCTGCCACCATGCCTGTTTGGGCAATCCCGAGTAAATCAGCCACAACTGAACCTCTTTACAACTCTTCTAGTGAGTAATTCGCAGGCTAGATGCATTAGGCGCAGAGCCAACGAATAGAAATATTTGAGTGCAGTCAAATCGCTGCAGAGAACCGTACCGGGGCACATGATCACGAACACCGTGTCATAGATAGACGAACAAAACCTATATCGACACCGTCAGACACTGACTTTACTTTTGCATCCACTTCATGGTCTCGCTGTTCATCACTCTGATTATTTTTTCAGCGTATTGAGGGTCAGTTGCATAACCGGCTTCGCTCAACCCTCTAGCGAAGGCTTCGGGCCCTTCTGCTGCGGCTTGCAGTGTTTCTTGATAGCGAGGATTTTGCTGCAGGAAGTTCACGTAATCATCGACGGAATCACCAAGGCTCTGGTAACGCCTAAAGGGTTCACGAGAACTCTCAAATTGTCCGTTGCCAAATTCCAAGGTGTTTTTCCAGATGCGCTCACCCGACCAGTTTGACTGTGCTTTGATTCCAAACACATTAAAGCTAGTACCTCGGCCATCCGCGGGCACGTGCTCTCCCCAGCCGGTCTCGAGCGCCGCCTGCGCAATAATAAATTCCGGATCAATGCCAAGCGCTTCTGCTCCGCGTTGCGCATGTGGCCACATTTGCTCTACAAACTCGTGCGGTTCATGCCAGTTGGCGACTTGCTTGATCTGCATAGGCGCCCTAGTCACGGGAGAATCGAAGTAGCCCTGTAGCCCAGCATCCGTCATAGTGGCGCCGTCAGTCGCGGACTTGGCGGGGGAAAGCTGTGCGACAATCATATCTGCCAGCCCAACACCGCCATTCTCAGCTAAATGCACTGACATCTGTTTGTCGTGCATGTCCCGATAAAAACCCATCGCGTTACTGTCAAAGAGCGGATCGCCAAAACTCGCGTCACGCTGCGCCTTGAGCAGCATTTGCGTAAACATACTCTCAAACTGCGAGGCCACTTGCCTTAAGGTTGCTTCATCATCAGGGCTTTTTGAAGCCTGAGCTTTTAGCTCAGACAGCCCTTGTAAATCAATGTATTGCGCACCTTTGGCAGAGATATCCACTATCGAGGCCTCATCAGATGACTATCAGCTCGGCTTGGAGCGCGCCGGCTTGTTTTAGAGCTTCGAGGATAGCCACGAGGTCACTGGGCGCAGCCCCTACCTGATTGACCGCGCGCACAATCTCGGAGAGTGTTGCGCCAGCATCAAACAGGAACATACGATTATTCTCTTCGTCGATATTAATCTGCGTATTTTCAACTTGCGCCGTCTCTCCACCGCCAAAAGGGTTGGGCTGCACAACTTCTGGGGCCTCACGCACAGCGACTGTCATGCTGCCGTGCGTCACTGCCGCAGGCCGCACTTGCACATTTGAACCGATTACAATTGTCCCAGTGCGAGAGTTGATGATGATTTTCGCCGCCACTTCCCCAGGCTGCACTCGAATATTCTCTAGGTAAGATAAAAACCCTACCCGCTGGGAGTAATCCTGTGGTGCTTGCACACGCACTGTCACCGCATCCTCTGCTGTGGCACTGCCAGTTCCCAAAGCGGCATTTAGTACGTCCTGCATGTGCTTGGCCGTGGTGAAATCCGGCGTGTGCAAATTTAGGTAAATCGCATCTGCGGTACCAAATGGTGATACAACACCGCGCTCTACCATTGCTCCACCAGGTATGCGCGCACTGCTGGGCACGTTGACAGTCAACCGTGATCCATCCGCGCCCTCCACACCAAAGCCACTGACGGTCAGATTCCCCTGTGCGATCGCATAAGTACTGCCATCCACCCCTTTAAGCGGGGTGATCAGCAAGGTGCCGCCACGCAAATTCGACGCATCACCCAGCGACGATACCGTTACATCTAGTTTCTGCCCTGGCTTCGAGAAAGGCGGTAGGTTTGTCGATACCATGACCGCTGCTATGTTGTCCGAATCTGGCGAAACACCCGTTGGCAGTGTAATACCGTATTTGGTCAAAAGAGCCGACAAACTGTGCGAAGTAAACTGTGTTTTATTGAGGCTATCACCACTTCCGCTGAGACCAACCACCAAGCCATATCCCAACAAGGCGTTATCGCGCACACCGGCGACACTCGCGAGATCCTTGATGCGAGTACCTTCGCCTTCAGCATGAGCAAAAGCCGATAAAACCAGTAATACAACTGCGATAAGTATTTTCAAAACGGCCACCACCCACTGTTGAAGAACCGAGACGCCCAACCAGCACGGTTGCTATCCCGGATAACACCTTTGCCACCGTAACTCATGTGCGCATTGGCAATACGTGTCGAACTCACCTCGTTGCTTTCGCTGACGTCTTCAGGACGCACGATGCCGGAGAGTCGCAGGAACTCCATGCCTTGGTTAATAGTTGTTCGTTTTTCCCCTCGAATAACCAGATTTCCGTTAGCCAGTACCTCGTGTACTGTGACCGATAAATCTCCCGATATTCGATTACTCTGCGAGCTATTTCCGCTTCCAGAGAATGATCTATTGTTCGCTGTTTGAACACCCAGACGGTTTTTGCCGGTCATATCGTGGCCCAGCAAAGTTGCGGCGCCTAACGAATTAGTGTCGTCTTTGTTGGTACTTGTGATTGAACTCATTTCCGCGTCGGTGTTTTCTTCTAACGTCACAGTCAGCACATCGCCGACGCGATAGGCCTTGATGTCTCTAAACAACTCCATCGCTGTAGCAGAGTTGTAAATTGATCCGGTCGGTGTTACATCGACTGTCGGCATAGGAGGTGACGGCACCGGTTCGTATTCTGGCTCAGCAGAGTGCTGGCTAGAGCCTGAGGCACAACCACCCAGCAGAAAAACTACCGATGCCACACACGCAGACTTTTTTATAAGAGTCATCATGGCTTTACCTAAACGTTGTTATTGAGGTATTGCAGCATTTCATCAGTTGTTGAGATCGCCTTGGAGTTCATTTCGTAAGCTCTCTGCGTCTCAATCATCGCCACCATTTCTTCTACAATGTTGACGTTAGAAGTTTCTAGAAACCCCTGTCTGACTTTGCCCATACCCGCCTGACCACCCGTACCAACTGTTGCGGCACCGCTGGAACCCGTCTCTTGATAAAGATTCTCACCCAGTGACTGCAGCCCCATAGGGTTGGCAAAGTCGGTCACCGACACCTGCCCAACCGTGACCATGTTCGTCGCTCCCTCAAGCTGTACCGACACACTGCCATCATCGCCAATGACAATCTGCTGCGCATTTTGAGGAATGGTGATCGCCGGCTGTAAGGGGTACCCACTGGACGTTACCAATGAGCTCGAGCCATCGAGCTTGAAGCTACCGTCACGGGTATAGGCAGTTGTGCCAGACGGAGTTAATACTGAAAAGAACCCTCGACCGTTAATCGCCATGTCGAGCGGAGACTCCGTCTGCGACATATTGCCTTGGGTGTGCAATTTGTCTGTAGAGACAACCCTGACACCGGTACCGCGATTGAGGCCAGTGGGTATCTCTGTGTTTTGAGATGACAAACCACCCGCTGCGCGATACGTTTGATAGAACAAATCTTCAAAATTCGCTCGATCACGCTTAAACCCCGTGGTGCCCACGTTCGCTAGGTTATTTGCAACTACCGACATGCGCATTTGCTGCGCATCTAGGCCTGTCTTTGAAATCCATAAGGCCGGATTCATGATATATCCTTATATCGTGCGTCTGTATATTACGAAGAAACGCTCATCAAGCGCGTCGATGCGCTATCCATTTTTTCAAGTTCATCAAAGAACTTGACCATACTTTCAAAGTTTCTTGAGTACTCGATCATATTGACCATCGATTCAATGCCGTTGACATTGCTAGACTCTAAAGACCCTTCGTTGACGCTAACTGCAAGATCTGCTGCAAGGTCTTGGCCATCTTCAGCTCTAAACAAGCCGTCTTTTCCTTTTTTCATGGTGACATCGCCGGAGCTCGCCAACTTTATCTGGTCGACCTGCACCTGCTCACCTTCACCTGCACCAATGGGCGTGATGGTGATCGTTCCATCTCTGCCGATCACCATGCTTTCAAAGGGCGGTAAAGTGATGGGGCCAGCATTGCCAATCAGGGGCTGATGAGCCCCATTGAGCAGCAAGCCCGACGAATCCACACGAAGATCTCCTCGACGCGTGTATGCCTCGTTGCCATCGCCACCGGTGACTGCAAACCACCCTTCGCCGGCAATGCCCAAATCCATGGCTCGGCCCGTCTGCACCAAGGAACCCACTTCACTGTTATAGCCAACCGCATCATCTTGGGCATAGACCCGAGAAGGGTGGCCCGGCCCATAAACAGGCAAGGAAGAAAGGCGCTCGATGTCTGCGCGAAAGCCAGAAGTCGATGCGTTTGCCAAGTTGTTGGCATTGGTGGCTTGTGCCGCCAACGAACTTTTGGCGCCTGTCATCGACAAGTAGAGCGCTCTATCCATGTCTGTTCTCAGCCTTTAAAAAAGTTAGATGTTGATGATGGTTTGCGTCAAAGTATTGGACGTTTCAATTGTTTTGGCGTTGGCTTGGAAATTCCGCTGTGCAGTAATAAGCTTGACCAACTGTGCAGTCAGATCGACATTGGACGCTTCCAGAGCGCCGCCCTGCACATTACCAAATCGACCCGTACCAAAATCTCCGATAATCGCTGTGCCCGATTCAAATGTCTCAGTCCACGTCGTGTTACCCGATTGCCTCAAACCCGTTGTATTTTCAAAGTCTGCTGCGATAACTTTTCCCAGGGAAATCGTTCGGCCGTTGCTGTATTTAGCTTCGATACCTCCGTCTGAGTTCACGGCTAAGCCACTTAGTCGACCAACGGCTGAACCATTTTGCGAAACAAAGGGCACAAAGAAATTAGTTGCTTGCAAGGCTGTTGAAGCAGTTGATCCCTCGGGGGAATAATCGATAGCTATCTCGATTGGATCCGCACCGTTACCCAACAATTCAGGGTCGTATTGCACAACACCACCCGGCGGGGCTGTCATCACACCCGAACCGTTAAAGACTAACTCAGTAGAACCACCGGCCGTCGGTGTCATCGCACTGCCGTTAAAGTAGCCGCGCGTTTCCCACGTATTATTTGCCACATCGGTTTGTATAAAAAACGTCTCAATGGTGTGCGTGCTACCTAATGAGTCATACACCGTAGAAGTCGTCGAAGCTGTATACGTATCTACATTGGTAGGATCAAAATTCGCAGGATCCAGCTCCTCTGAACCCGCCGGTAAGTTGGCAGCAATGCCCACTTCTGTGGTTGCATTGGCACTACCAAATGTTTCTGTCACCTGAACGGATGTAGCTGAGTTTTTACTGGTAGCCACAACGTCTCCTGTTTCAGGATTAGTCGGAAATATTTGCAAGTAATTCCCCACACCGTCAACAAGATACCCATCCGCATCAGTACCAAAAGCCCCGTTGCGCGTATACGATGGAATCAAGGTATCAGCATCACTTGAGGTCATAAAAAAACCCTGACCATTGATCGCCAGGTCCAAGGCGTTATCTGTGTACTCCAAACTACCCTGAGACTGTATCTGCCTTACCTTACCCAGCAAGGCACCATCACCTATCGCCGTGTTTGCTGACGCTGTCACACTAACCGCGTACACATCGTAAAACTCACCTCGCGAATATTTAAACCCCGTTGTTCCCACGTTTGCAATATTATTCGCCGTCACGTTTAACTCAGACGACGCTGCATTGAGTCCACTTAACCCCAGTCCAAATGCCATGCTTTTTCCTCAATCTACAATTGTTACTTGTTTAGATCTTACTAAAGACCCAGTTGGCTAACTTCTGACAGAGGCTTTGCCCCAAGGCCAGCAAGGTTTAATACAATATCTTTCCCGTTGCCCCCAATTGAAACGCTGTCAACTCTGCTTCCTACAAATGTCTTAAGCGACTCCGGCCCCTGCGCCCCTGCGCCAGTGGCTCGAACGACATAGCTGGCTGCAGGTGCTGTGGTTCCATCTGCAAGCTTGCCATCCCATTTAAACGAGGCCATTCCTGCTGGTTGATCGTCAAGGTTGAAACTATCAACCAGCACGCCTCCTATTGTTTCTATCTGCACTTGCATATTGCTTACGGCATCTGGCACATCAACGGCACCAGTCAAACCACCGTCTTCGGTAAAGCGTGCGACCTCTCCTTCTGACAACACACTTTTCCCAACTAGCGATGCCGCATCGCTAGCATCAGAGGCTGTCATAACAGCGGTGAGCTCATCAAAACTTGCCTGCAACTCACCAATGCCTTCTACGGTGCCAAACTGTGCCAACTGCGCGATGAAATCACCGTTCTCCATAGGTGCGAGCGGATCCTGATTTTGCAGCTGTGTGGTCATCAGCTCTAGAAACTCATCTTGACCAAGCTCTTCATTGGCCGCCACGTCATCTTGCGTTTTGTTTTTTATACTCAGGTCCGCCAACGCACTAGAGGCACCTGTTGCGGCTACATCAGTCATGTTTAACTCCCACCCGACTCATCTATTGGCCAAGACTCAGCGTACGCTGAAGCATTTGTTTTGTTGTATTAAGAACTTCTACATTCGCTTGGAAACTGCGCGATGCAGACATCATGTTGACCATTTCCTCAACCACACTAATGTTGGGGGAGTAAACATATCCCTCTTCATCCGACAGCGGGTGGCCGGGGGAGAACTGCGCAAGCGGCTCCGTCTGGTCTTCTAGAATGCCCGCCATACTCACACCAGTGGTGTGCTCCTGTGCTTCTAACATGACCGCTTTAAATACAGGGTGACGTGCTTTAAAAACCTCGTCCTTACTACCGGCGATCGTATTGGCATTTGCCATATTCGAAGCGGTGATATTCAAACGCAGCGATTGCGCGGACATCGCGGACCCTGCTAAATCAAAATTATCAAAAAGTGCCATGACTATTGTTGACCTTTAATGGCGTAGCTAATGCCTTTGAACTTACTGCTCAAAAAGCTCAGACTCGCTTGGTACATGAAGGTGTTTTCAGCGAAGCGAGTGTGCTCCGCCTGGGTGTCGACGGTGTTTCCGTCAAGTGCAGGCTGTGTTGGTGTGCGGTACATCAACTCACTATCCACTGAGCCGCTACCACCCATGTGGCCGGAGCTAGTGGTTTTCATTTGCACACTACCGGCTTGTTGCCGACCAGCAGCAACGGATAGCATTTGCTGAAAATCCATATCGCGCGCCTTAAAGTTAGGCGTATCCGCATTTGCAATATTTGAGGCGATGACACTAGAGCGTTGACTACGCAATTTAAGCGCGTTGTCGTGTATACCTAGTGCTTTGTCGAGTGCTGCGTCCATGCATCTTCTCGGTGTGAGGGTGCAAGGGTCAGTGCAGATGATATGCCAGCGAAGAGAGTGTCGACTTGTACTTCTGTTCGATCACACGCATAGACTACTGAGTGCTACGCCTACAGCCATTTAAAGCCATAAAAATAATTTACACAGCACGAATAACAATTGCCTAAAGCCAACTACCAAACGGCAACTGGCGTCAGATGTTGCCGTTTCTTCAGGTCCAAAGGGAAAATAATTTCCTCTGCCGTCGTGTGTATTGACCACTAATGAGTGCAGTAGTAGGAACAACCTTTGCTTGAACAATAACAATACGATGTCATGGAAGACACGATGCCAAGTCCAATACAAGCGGCTGTAATAGCCCTTACAATACAAAGCCTCGCACTGGTCATAGGCGTGCAACCAGCCGCTGCGACAAAGCGACACCCCATAGAAGACATAACTGCTGCTGCTGAAGAATTTCTCAGCACCTACTCATTTGAGTCAGAGTTTCCGGTTGAATACACTATTAATAGGCTCTCAAACCGGCTTGCACTAGCCTATTGCGAAGACCCTGTCCAAGTAGACTTCAGCCACAACGCAAAACAGTTTGGCAAAACACATCTCACTGCTGCTTGCCCCAGCGGCAAGCGCTGGAAAATCAACATCGGTGTAGACTTAAACGTATATCACAACACCGTGACTATGAAACACGCGCTGAACAGAGGCGTGGTTGTCGGCGAAAAAGATTTATTACTAAAAAAGCTTGAGCGCTCAAAAATCTACACAGACTTCTATAGTCAGAAGAGCGACATTGTAGGCTTAGTGACAACTATGCCTCTACGCGCGGGCCAAATCGTTAGTAGTCGAGTGGTTAATGTCGCTAATCTGGTCACCAAAGGCCAGACAGTTATACTGGTAGCACGCGCGGGTGGTATTAATATATCGACAAAAGGTAAAGCGCTTAATAGTGCACAACGCGGCGGCAATGTACGCGTGCAAAACAAAGATTCCGGTCGTGTGGTTGAAGGAATCGCGGTAGATACAGGGAAAGTTGAGATTCCGCTATGACTTTAATGACAATGTGTAAAGAATATTTTTTTGCGGTCGCCAAAATGCAAGACGACAATTCTAAGTTGGAGAAAAACTGATGGCTAGTAGGATCGATGGCTTTGCGGGCAATCGCAACGTTGCCATAGAAAACAACCTGAAGCCCAACGCCGAAAAAAGCGGGCAGGCAAATCAGGCTGCAGCCTCAAAAGCGACTGCTCAAAGCGACACAGTCGCGTTGACAGCAGAAGCGAAATCTTTGCAGCAATTGGGCAAAGACGTTTCGTCCCAGACGGAGTATTTTGATCAAGAGCGTGTTGACACCATTAAACAGTCGATCGCCGAAGGTCAATACGCTGTGGACCCACAGCGTGTAGCAGATAAGTTCATGGAAACAGAACAGCTGCTTGGCAAAGTCTAAAAGAGACAAAACACCATGAATTTTGAAGCTGTACGTAAGGACACGATCAGCGAGCGACTAGCCACTCTGGCTGGCGCAATCGGCGCGCTGGAAGCCGCAATTGAGGCCACGGACAATGCACTGCAAGCAACATCTGCAGATGAATTATCGGCGGCAATTACTGCACAATCGCAAGCGGCAACTCGAACACTCGCTCTCAAGCAGCACCTGCAACAGAGCTTGCCCCCATCGGCCAACAACAAGGGCCAGATGTCGATGCAGGAACGCCTGCGTGTACACCCGCAGGCGGATGAGCTGATGCCTCAATTTGAACAGATTGAGCGCCGCTTGAAAGAGGGCCAGCTGAACTTGAAGCAACAAGCTCAAGTGGTGATAAAAATGCAGGCAATCAACCGTCAGCTACTTGGCGTGCTTACGGATGTAGACAATCATGGCTACAACCAACAAGGCGGCCACAGTGACGCAGGCGATGGAAGAGTGATTGCTAAAGCCTGATTTAAAGGCGAATCCATACCATAGCTGGCATTTGTATTAGGAAAAAGACGCACAGGTTGCGTCTTTTTTGACGTTGGCGTGCTGGAAAAAGCCAACATCTGGCACCGACCGCACCTCGATATTCACCACAGCAATTCGGCGCCCCCCCTCCCCTTCCTTAAGCTTTCTTAGTGTGCAGAGTGAGCTCTCCTAAGCTGTCGCGCCAGACGCCAACACCGTCAACGATTCGATCAACTCCAGACCAAAAAAGGACGCGATGGTCACGTCCTTTATGAAG
>ENA-ORXM01000435-ORXM01000435.1-marine-metagenome-genome-assembly--contig:-NODE-435-length-75872-cov-6.221162_pt1 | contig 75872 bp, 84 predicted proteins | sample MGYA00237867_ERZ511480 | MGnify/ENA primary metagenome ERZ511480 (study PRJEB26309, sample SAMN06266103) | marine metagenome | isolation source: Algal blade | place: United Kingdom:Sidmouth, United...
GAAAAACTACTGCTAATCAACTTAAATTTAAGTCTTTGAATACAAAAAAACTGTTCAAAAAGTATGAGTTTGCCCTGACATTTCTACAAGTATTTTTTCTCTTACCCAAGATTCGTTGTATATTGTGCTCCCTTGCTAATCATTAATAATTACTAAATGCATATTGCCGTTGCTGGAAATATAGGAGCTGGAAAAACTACCTTAACAAGATTACTTGCTAAACACTATAAGTGGGAAGCTCATTATGAGGATGTTGTAGACAATCCTTATTTAGATGATTTTTACAATCAGATGGAACGTTGGAGTTTTAATCTTCAAATTTATTTCCTAAACAGTAGGTACAGACAAATTTTACAGATTAGAAAAAGTGGTAAGAGTACTATTCTTGATAGGACTATTTATGAGGATGCTTTTATATTTGCTCCTAACTTGCATGCAATGGGACTAATGACCAATAGAGATTTTAATAACTACTCTAGTCTTTTTGAACTAATGGAATCTTTAGTGCAACCGCCAGATTTATTAATATATTTAAGAAGCTCTATTCCTAATTTGGTAAAACAAATTCATACACGTGGTCGCGAGTATGAGAATACTATTTCTATTGATTACTTAAGTAGGCTTAATGAGCGTTATGAAGCTTGGGCAGAAAGTTATGAAAAGGGAAAACTTTTAATTATAGATGTTGATGATATTGATTTTGTGAACAATCCTGAAGATTTAGGTTTTGTTATTAATAAAATTGATGCTGAAATCAACGGATTGTTTTAAGAGTTATATTTAGCTTTATACCAAACTTTTTGCCATTCTCTTTTTAGAATTAAAAAAGAAACCTGTTTTGCCAACGCTACAACATCTGTTTCTTTAATTTCTTTAAAAGCCTTTTCTGGTACGTCTATGATGTACATTAAATTAATGTACATCATAAATTTTTCTAAAATTAAAAAATATATTTTTTCTTTTAAAGTATCCTGTATCTCTTTTGGCTTACTATCAAAAGTAAAATTAACATCTACATTTGCTAATGTAAAATCTTTCTGAAGTTGCACAACCAAATTTAAATACAACTTTTCTGTTATTGCTTTCTCTAATAACTCATTGCTATTTAAAAAATTTGTACTCATAAAATTATTTACGCACTAATAATAAAAAAGGTTTACTTGTTTTACACAAATAAACCTTTTTTATTAATTCATAAAAGTTAAAAATACTAACTTCTAATTTTTTCTTCCCAATCCCAAGCAGATTTCATTGCTTCATCCAAAGTAGACACTGCCTTCCAACCTAACTCATTATTAGCTTTAGTAGTATCTGCATAAGCTGCTGTTATATCTCCTGTTCTTCTATCTACAATTTGATAGTTTAACTTTTTACCAGAAACTTTCTCAAAACTATTAATAACTTCTAAAACAGTACTTCCTGTTCCTGTTCCTACATTAAAAACTTCGTAATTTTCTTTATTTTTCCCTGACAACAATCTTTGCAAAGCAACAACGTGTGCTTTTGCTAAATCCACTACATGTATATAATCTCTAACACATGTACCATCTTTTGTTGGATAATCATCTCCAAATACAGACAGTTTTTCCCTTAAACCAACACCTGTTTGCGTTATAAATGGCACTAAATTTTGTGGCACTCCTATTGGTAATTCACCAATATTTGCACTTGGGTGTGCTCCCATAGGGTTAAAATAACGCAATGCAATTGCTTGTAAGCTTGGAGTTACTTTACAGGTATCCCTAATAATTTCTTCTCCTACTTGCTTCGTATTTCCATAAGGAGATTCTGCACTTTTAACTGGAGCATCTTCCGTTATAGGCATTTTATCTGCCTGACCGTATACAGTACATGAAGAGCTAAAAATAAATCCTGCTTTATCTTTTTTGGATAACTCTTTAAGTAAATAAACTAACGTACTTATATTGTTTTCATAATATAATAACGGTAATTCTACACTTTCGCCAACAGCTTTAGATGCAGCAAAGTGTATTACCCCTTCTATATCATCATATTTTTTAAAAAAATCTTCCACTGTAGCTTTTTCTCTTAAGTCTAGCTTTTCAAAAATTGGAGTTTTACCTGTAATAGATGTTATGCCATCTAATACTTTTTCCGATGAGTTAGAAAGATCATCTATCACAACTACGTCAAAACCTACATTTTGAAGCTCTACTACGGTATGAGAACCAATAAAACCTAACCCTCCTGTTACTAATACTCTCATTATTAATATTTTATAAATTCAATTATTTTTTTTGTGATAAATGTTATCTGCTCATCATCCAACTCTGTGTGCATTGGCAAAGAAATTACTTCCTTAACCAATTGGTTTGTTACTGGAAAATTTTCTTCCTTATAACGAGTATCTACATATGCTTTTTGATTGTGTAACGGTATTGGATAGTATACACCGCATGGTATTTCGTTATCATTTAAATATTGCACTAAAGCATCTCTTTTACCATTTAATATTCTTAATGTGTATTGATGAAATACGTGGCAATCGCAAACATCACAAATTTCCAAACAACCACTTACTAATTTAGGGGTTATAATATTTTCTTGTCCTTCAAAAGCTTTTGAATATTTTTTTGCTGCTGCTCTTCGTTTGCCATTATATGTATCTAATAAGGGTAATTTTGCTCTTAATACGGCTGCTTGTATGCTATCTAATCTAGAATTTACACCAACTACATCATGATGGTAGCGTTCATACATACCATGATTTACTATTCCTCTTAAAGTATGCGCTAAAGCATCATTATTAGTGAAAATTGCACCTCCATCACCATAACAGCCTAAATTTTTTGATGGAAAAAAAGAGGTAGCACCCACATCACCTATAGTTCCTGATTTTTGCTTTGTACCGTCTTTAAATACATAATTAGCACCTATTCCTTGCGCATTATCTTCAATCACATATAAATTGTGCTTTTTTGCCAACTCTAAAATTGCTTCCATATTAGCACATTGTCCAAATAAATGCACAGGCACAATTGCTTTGGTTTTAGAAGTTATTGCTTTTTCTAAAGCATCTATATCTATATTAAAGGTATCTATATTTACATCTACCAAAACTGGAGTAAGTTGTAATAAAGCTATGACTTCTACAGTTGCCGCAAATGTAAAATCCGCAGTAATAACTTCATCCCCTTGTTTTAAACCTAAACCCATCATTGCTATTTGCAATGCATCTGTACCATTAGCACAAGGTATAACATGTTTTACTCCCAAGTAAGTTTCTAATTCTTTTTGAAAACCTTTAACTTCAGGTCCATTTATATAAGCGGAAGTTTCTAAAATATTTGAAATAGAAGTGTTTACTTGTTCTTTTATGATTTGGTATTGACCATTGAGGTCTACCATTTGAATTTTCTTCATTTGCAGAAATTAGTCCTACGAAATTACAAAATAAAGATACTATGAACAATCATTTATAGAAAGAAACGTATTTTAGCTGTAAACATTTTTACGTGCACACCACATATAACATAGTAGTATATATTATTTCCTTTTTTTTAAAAGGTATTGCCCATTTTAATCTTAAAATAAAATTGTTTGTTGAAGGCAGAAAAAACATTTTTGCCTACTTACAACAAAATATTTCTGCTGATGCTAGTATTATATGGATCCATACTGCTTCATTAGGAGAGTTTGAACAAGGCTTACCCATTATTGAGAAACTAAAAAAAAATTACCCAGAGCAAAAAATTCTAATCACCTTTTTTTCTCCTTCTGGATATGAGGTGAAAAAGAATTCAAATGTTGTCGATTTTATTTGCTACTTGCCATTAGATAGTAAATACAATGCTAAGAAATTTATTAGCCTAGTAAATCCCAAACTAGTTATTTTTGTAAAGTACGAAATATGGCCTTCTTACTTAAATCAATTAAAAACAAATAACATACCTACGCTTTTAACTTCAGCTATTTTTAATAAGAAACAAATATTCTTCAAATGGTACGGCGCATTTATGAGAAAAAGTCTCTTGAATTTCACACATTTTTTTGTTCAAGATGAAAGATCTGAAATGCTTTTAAATTCTATCAATATAAAAAATGTAACTATTAGTGGAGATACAAGATTTGATCGTGTTATTGAAATTTTAGATAGAGATAATTCATTGGGGTTCATGAACTCTTTTAAGGGAAATAAATTTTGTTTGGTAGCAGGTAGCACATGGCCAGAGGATGAAAAAATTGTAGTTAAACACATAAACACCTGTCTAACCTCAAATAAATATATTATTGCTCCTCACAATATAAATGCTACACATATAAAAGATTTAGTTGCTTCTATTACTAAAAACACCATCGTATATTCTGAAATTAAAAATCAAAATATTGCTTCTTTTGATGTTCTTGTTATCGATACTATTGGCTTATTAACCAAAATTTATAGCTACGCAGACGTTGCTTATGTTGGTGGCGCATTTGCTACTGGCTTACACAACACACTAGAACCTGCTGTATTTGGTATTCCAATTATAATAGGACCAAATTATGATGGTTTTAAAGAAGCTAAAGATTTAGTGACTAAAAAAGGTATTAAAGTTATTAGCAATATCTCTAGTTTTAATGAAGTCTTTAATAAGCTAGCCATTAACACTAAGCATTACAAGGCAATTGGAAAAATTAACAAATCTTATGTTACTGCAAATACAGGTGCCAGCACTGTTATTCTAGATTACATTAAACAAGTAAAAAATAGCAACAAAAATAACTTCCTTTAAAAGCTACACTTATCACAATTAGTAAAACGCAACTCTTAACACCTTGCACTTAGAAAAAAAATAGTACATTGTTTATTAGTGGCTTACCTCCTTATTTTGAGAAGTACACTAAATGCAATCAATGTGAAAATCTATTTTTTGGATTACGAGTCTTAAAACGGATTTTAAAATATTATGAATGTTGCTCTTGCTTTACATGTTACTTGCTATAATAGTTTGTATGTTTAATATTGGCTGCTTTTGACTTTTTATAATATTACCATCTATTTGTCAAAAAAAATCTTAAACATCATTCATCCTTTTTCTATTATTATTTTTTTAGCTGTAAAGATTAAGTTGGTTGTATTTAATCGGAAAGGAATACACAAATAGATTAATACACAACATTTTTATAAAATTTAACAACAATAAATGTAATATTTTTCTTATTTTTTTGTAGATTTACATTAGATAGGAAATAGTACATTAAACACTAACCATTAAATTTATGAAAGAGCTAACATTTAAAGACGGTTTTTTTAAAGGATTACTATCTATAGTAATCATCTCCCTAGACACATTATTAGCTATTGTTTTATCTATGCTGATATTAACATTGATATAATAAAAATTAAGGTAATAATTATTGGTTGTAATTAGGTTACTTTGGTAAAAAGACTTCCTAGAAATAGGAGGTCTTTTACAAAGAAAAAAAATGAAATTTAGAAATACAAAAATATTGATAATAATAATTATTGGTTGTAATTAGATTACTTTGGTTAAAAAGGCTTCCTAGAAATAGGAAGTCTTTTACAAAAAAAATTAAAATTAGAAATATAAAAATATTAATGATAATAATTATTGGTTGTAATTAGATTACTTTGGTTTAAGCTCTTCAGAAATGAAGAGCTTTTTTTTTAGACTACTCTTAGCTACACATGCATTAAAAATTAGTTTTGTTTATTTTCTATTTTCTAGGCAAAAAAACTTCTGCCATCATACAACGGGCACTGCCTCCTCCACAAGTTTCTATGGTTTCTAAAGAGCTATGTATAATAGTACAATACATATTTATTTTATTTAATTGCTCTTGCCTTAAACTATCAAAAGCTACAGAACTCATAACCAAAAATGGTTTTTCATTTTCACCAATTACCTGTAGCATATTACCCGCAAATTGATGCATTTGCTTCTCATTTATAACAATAATTTCTTTTCCACTATCTTTCAAATGAGTTATAACGTTTTTTCGTTCTTTTTTATCATCAATACTATCTAAACAAATAATAACAAACTGTTCTCCCAAAGCCATCATAACATTGGTATGATAAATAGGCAAACGTTCCTCTTCTACAGATTGGTTAGCTGTAAATAATACGGGAAAATAATCAAAGTCCTCACAGAACTCTATAAATAATTCTTCATTTGCCCTTTCTGACAATGCACAATAAGCTTTTTTGTGCACTCGGTCTAATAAAATACTTCCAGTGCCCTCTAAATAAATTCCTTGCTCTTCAGCAGAGGTATAATCTATTATATTTTCTATTAAAAAACCATTGTCTTCTAGCTTTTCTAATATAGCTTCGTTTCGTTCTTTTCTCCTATTTTCTGCATACATTGGATATAACCCTACAGTACCATTTGCATGAAATGACACCCAATTATTAGGAAAAATAGAATCTGGAGTATCATATTCGTTCGTATCATCTACCACTATGACTTGCACTCCTTTATCTTTTAAAACTTTAACAAAATCATCGAACTCCTTTTGTGCTTTAGTATTAATAATTACATTTTCAACACTTAAATCTTCTTGAAAAAAATTATTTACGGCTGTTTGCTCATTCTTCCTAAAACCTATAGGACGTACCATTAGAATGGTATTTGTTATTTGTTTCATATTATTTTCTTATTAATGGCATTGTACTGCAACGTAATAAACCTTCTTGTTTTGCTATTTCTGCATAAGGAATTACTTCAACCATGAAACCTTTTTCTATTAACCAATTATTTAATCTTGTAAAATTTTGCTCCGATACTATTACTTTTTCTGAAATAGAAAAAACATTACTATTCATATCATACATTTCTTCTTTTGTAATTTCAAAAACATTCTCTTTTCCAAAATAATCTACCAACCAATTATATTCCTCTTCAATTAAAAAGCCATTTTTATGCAAAATAGCTTTATCCACTCCTATGGGTTGAAAACAACAATCTAAATGCAATGCATTTTCTTTCGCATTTGTATTTGATTTTCGAAGTTCAAAAGACTTAATTAGCTTATTTGGAAATATTTCTTTTATAAATGCTACGGCCTCTTTATTTGTCCTTGCTGTAATATAGTTTGGGTAGTCATCCGCAGTATATGTACCCATAAAAATATAATCGTTCCAAGGCATTACATCTCCCCCTTCTATATGCACATTTTTTGGTGGAGTAATAATTTTAACAGGATTAATTTCCTCTAACACATGCAATATTGCTTCTAGTTCTCTATCTCTATCTGGAAGAATGTTTGCTTTTATCAATTTATCTTCAATTACAAAAGCTATGTCTCTGGAAAAAATTTGATTGCAATTGACTATTACTTTCGGCCTGTAAACTTTTACATTATACTTCTCTAATACTGAAGCAAAAGCATCCATTTCTGATATCATATCCTTTTCCATTGGATAGGTACCAGCAATAATATGTTCTATAGATTTTGGGTCATACGCGTCTTCTATACGTGGTGTTTCTCCACAACTTTCTGCTGTACCCAACAAAACTACCTTTAGTCTAGAAGTTTCATTTAAAACGTGTAATTTAAGCATCGTAAATTGTTATGTTATACACAAATATATAAATACTTACCTTCTTTTGTAACAATTAATTCATCTAAATAACAAACCCCATTGTAAAAAAGATACAATGGGGTTTATTATATAAAATAAAATTTTTATCTCTTTTCTAAATCTAAAAATGGCCTAGCATTTTCTCCAATATACACCTGTCTTGGTCTTCCAATTGGTTCATTCCTTAAACGCATTTCTCTCCATTGAGATATCCAACCTGGCAACCTACCTAATGCAAACATTACAGTAAACATCTCGGTTGGTATACCTAAGGCTCTATATATTATACCAGAATAAAAATCTACATTAGGGTATAATTTACGCTCTACAAAATAAGGGTCATTTAATGCTTCTTGCTCCAACCCTTTAGCTATATCTAAAATAGGGTCATCTATCCCTAAATCATTTAAAACTTTATCTGCAGCAACTTTAATTATTTTTGCTCTGGGATCAAAGTTTTTATAGACTCTATGTCCAAAGCCCATTAATCTAAAAGGATCACTTTTATCTTTAGCTTTCGCCATATACTTTTTAGTATCACCACCATCAGCATCTATAGCTTCCAACATTTCTAGTACAGCCTGGTTAGCTCCTCCATGTAATGGCCCCCATAATGCAGACATACCTGCAGATATAGAAGCAAATAATCCCGCATGGGAAGAACCTACTATACGTACTGTAGATGTAGAACAATTTTGTTCGTGATCTGCATGCAATATTAACAACTTATCTAGAGCATCTATAATAATTTTATTCTTTTTATACTCTTGACTAGGTTTCTTAAACATCATTTTATGAATGTTCTCTACGTACCCCAAGCTATCATCACCATAATCTAACGGCAATCCTTTTTTCTTACGCATAGCCCAAGCTACTAATACCGGGAACTTGGCTAATAATGTAACTATTGCGTCATACATTTCTTTTTCCGAAGAAACATCAACGCTTTCTGGATTAAAAGCTATTAATGCACTTGTTAAAGAAGAAACAACCCCCATTGGATGTGCAGATTTAGGAAAACCATCTAAGATTTTCTTCATCTCTTCATCTACGTGAGATTCTGCTTTTATATCTGCATGAAATTTACTTAACTGTTCTTTATTTGGTAATTCTCCAAAAATTAAAAGGTAGGCTACCTCTAAAAAATCTGCTTTTTCTGCTAATTCTTCAATTGAATAACCTCTGTAACTTAATATTCCTTTTTCTCCGTCTAAAAAAGTAATAGCACTTTCACAAGAACCTGTATTTTTATAACCAGGGTCTATGGTGATCATACCTGATGCCCCTCTTAATGTTTTAATATTAATAGCAAGCTCATTCTCTGAACCCTCAATAACTGGAAATTCATACGTATTTCCTTTGTATTCTAAAGTTGCTTTATCTGACATTTGAATATTTTACTGATTTTTAAATGGAATTGTAAATTTAAGAAAAACACATAACGTTAACAATTCATACTTCACCATTTAAAGCATTATTAACAAAACCCTTGATATAAAGATTTTTTTTGTGACTAATTAATTTTTATATAGATAAAATTACATATTTATTGAATATAAGTGCATATAATATTCATCCACAGATTTTTTCCATGTAAATTTTACCTTTTTCGCAGTCGATTTAATTTTTTTCCATGCTATTTTATCTGTATTAAACATATGCAATGCCAAGTCTAGAGCCTCTTCCATATTATTAATTTTCTCATCATAAGTAGCCCCTTTAAAACTAAAACCAGACTTTAAATTTACTATAGTATCTTTTAATCCTCCTGTATGATGCACCAGACATGGATGACCATTCCTCATTGCCAACATTTGACTTATCCCACAAGGCTCAAATAAACTAGGCATGAAATACAAATCTGTTTCTAGATAAATAGAATCTATGACGTCTTCTGACTGACCATTTATAAATATAAAATTATTATTCTCATAACTTATTTCCCTAAATAATTCTTCATATTCTGGAATTCCTGTACCTAAGAGCACATAAATCCCATTCATACTTTCTAATTTGTTTAATATTGATTTAAGTACCTCTGGAGATCTTTTAAAAAAATAAAATTTTTGTTCTGTTAAACGAGCTACACTAGAAAAAATAAAGCTTGGTGGTTCTTTTATAAATTTTACGACTTTTTCTCCTGTATGTGCTAAAAAATCTGCCTTGTATTTTTTAGACTCTTGCTGCAACCATTGAAAAATAGCTGTCATTATATTGGTATACAGGCTATTTTTTTCTACAGTTCTAATACTACTATAATTGCAACCGTTAAGAATTCCAAATAAACGTCCCTCATTTTCTGCTTTCAATAAATCTTCCTCCAATCCTTCTCCGCCAATAAACTCTGGTGGCTCACTAGGCAAAAGAATATCTTCTTTATAAGATGGTGAAACCGTATGTACTGCATCTGCCAATCGTATCCCTACTGCCATCAAATTAATACAATCTTGATACCTATAATCCATCAACATATTTGTGTCCAATTCCATATTTGGAAACCAATTTCTAACAGATGAATAATTATTTTCAAACGGACGTATTCCTTGTATTGCTAAGTTGTGTATACTGTATACAAATCTAATTTGTTTTAATGATGTGTATGATTGATGGTACTTTCTTAAAAATAATAATAAACTAGTATGCCAATCGTGCATGTGTACAATATCCAATTTACCAAAAGCACCTTTTTCAATAGCTTCTGCTACTGCTGTACAAAATATAAAGTACTTTATTGCATCTGTATAAAATGGTTCTTCTGAATCATTGTGATACATATGTGCAATATCACCAGGCTGTATTTCTGGATGATGAATTACATAGTGATATACATTTTTCACCTCTTTCTTTGGAGCTACCTCATACAGTTCTGCTGTATAATCTAATCCTCTTAACTGAAAATTTAAGTGAATCTTAAAAATTCCGTCTACGTGTAATCGAGAGTATGCTGGAACTATTACATGTACTTTATCTCCTCGTTCCGATATTTGTCTTGGAACATCTCTAACAACATCTCCCATCCCACCTGCTTTGCATTTAGGAATAGCATCATTTTCAGCAGCAACAAAAAGAAAATTGTTCATTAAATTTTAGGCATATTAAAATACCAAACAAATACCAAAACGTGCATCATAATTCGTTTCTATTACACTTATTTTCACCATAAAATAAAATCACAACTAGCTGTAATTTTATTTTTTTTTATTATCTAAGCAATTTATAATTCAAATTATTTGAAACTTATTTTAATTTTCATTTAGTATAATTAGTTATTTCAAAGATAAAAGATAACCAATTTAAATTTAACTCAATGTTAAATAAAAAAATTAGCCAATAAAAAAGCCTTTCTAAATTAGAAAGGCTTTTTCATATAGTGAATACACTGCTGATTTTATTTTATTTTGAATGCATTTTCTTGTGGAAAATATGCTACACTACCAAGTTCTTCTTCAATTCTAAGTAATTGGTTATACTTAGCCATACGATCTGATCGCGATGCAGAACCTGTTTTAATTTGCCCTGTATTTAAAGCTACTGCTAAATCTGCAATTGTATTATCTTCAGTTTCTCCAGAACGGTGAGACATTACAGATGTATACCCTGCATTATGCGCCATATTAACCGCTGCAATAGTTTCTGTAAGTGTTCCTATTTGATTCACTTTAATTAAGATAGAATTTGCTGTATTTTCTTTAATACCTCTAGATAAACGTTCCACATTAGTAACAAATAAATCATCCCCAACTAATTGTACTTTATCGCCTATTTTTTCTGTTAAGTATTTCCAACCTGCCCAGTCATTTTCATCCATTCCATCCTCAATAGATATGATTGGATACTTTCCTGCTAGTTCGGCTAAATAATCAGCTTGCTCTTCACTAGTTCTAATCACTCCAGATTCACCTTCAAATTTCTTGTAGTCATATTTACCATCAACAAAAAATTCTGCTGCTGCACAATCTAAAGCTATCATTACATCATCACCAAATGTATAACCTGCATTGGTAACTGCTAGTTTAATAGAGTCTAAAGCATCTTCGGTTCCTCCTTCTAAATTTGGAGCAAAACCACCTTCGTCACCTACAGCTGTACTTAACCCTCTATCATGAAGTACTTTCTTAAGGTTATGAAAGATTTCGGTACCCATTTGCATTGCATGAGAAAAGCTTGTTGCTTTTACGGGCATTACCATAAACTCTTGAAATGCTATTGGAGCGTCTGAATGAGAACCTCCATTAATAATATTCATCATTGGCACAGGCAACGTATTTGCGCTAACACCACCAACATATCTGTATAGAGGCATTCCCAATTCATTAGCTGCTGCTTTTGCCGCTGCTAATGAGACACCTAAAATTGCATTAGCCCCTAATTTAGATTTATTTGGTGTACCATCTAAATTAATCATTGTTTGATCAATAAGATTCTGCTCAAAAACAGACATTCCTATTATTTCTTCAGCAATTGTAGTATTTACATTATTTACTGCTTTTGTAACACCTTTACCCATAAAAGCAGATCCACCATCACGAAGTTCTACTGCCTCATGCTCTCCTGTAGAAGCTCCAGAGGGAACAGCAGCTCTTCCTAAAATACCATTCTCTGTAATTACATCTACCTCTACTGTAGGATTTCCTCTTGAATCTAAAATTTGTCTTGCATGAACATTAATGATGATACTCATATGATTTACTTTTATTTAATATTGTTAATTTTTTACGCCGCAAATATACAAAATAACACCTATAACTATAGGGTTAAAAGTACACTACTCACTATATAATAGCCTTAATTTAAAGCTATAACGTTTTAGTTAGAATTTGTTTTAATTAAATCGAAAAATTGGTCAAACAAATACGTTGCATCATTTGGACCCGGAGCTGCTTCTGGATGGTATTGAACAGAAAATACATTTTTATTTTTCATTCTAATGCCGGCTACTGTTTGATCATTCAAATGCTCATGTGTAATTTCAATGTCTGTATGTGCTTCAGTTTCCTCTCTATTTATAGCAAATCCATGATTCTGGGAAGTGATTTCTCCTTTACCAGTTAAAAAATTCTTTACTGGATGGTTAATACCTCTGTGTCCATTGTGCATTTTATAGGTAGATATTCCGTTTGCAAGTGCAATTACTTGATGACCCAAACAGATACCAAATAAAGGCTTATCAATAGCTATTATTTTTTTAGCTACATCTATTGCTCCTGTTAAAGGCTCTGGATCACCAGGGCCGTTAGAGATAAAATATCCATCTGGATTCCAATCTTTTAATTGTTCAAAGGTAGCATTATAAGGAAATACTTTTATATAAGCCCCTCTTTTTGCTAAATTTCTAAGGATATTCTTTTTAATACCTATATCCAAAGCTGCTATTTTATAGGTTGCATTTTTATCTCCATAAAAGTAAGCTTCTTTAGTAGAAACTTTGGAGGCTAACTCCAACCCATTCATACTAGGAACTTTTGCTAAGTCATTCTTAAGTACATCTATATTATCGACATCTGTAGAAATCACCGCATTCATAGCTCCATTATCACGAATGTAACTCACCAAAGCTCGGGTATCTACATCAGATATTGCAAAAAGATTATTCTTATCCAAAAAATCCTCTAAACTCAAATCTGCAACCTCTCTAGAATACTCATAACTAAAGTTTTTACATATTAACCCTGCTATTTTAATAGAATCAGATTCTATCTCATCAGCATTGGTTCCATAGTTACCAATATGTGCGTTGGTTGTTACCATTAATTGTCCGAAATAAGAAGGATCCGTAAAAATTTCTTGGTAACCTGTCATTCCAGTATTGAAACATACTTCACCAAATGAGGTTCCGTCTTTTTCTCCTACAGATTTTCCATGAAAAATAGTTCCGTCTGCTAATAAAATTATTGCTTTCTTTTTAGTTTGATACTTCATTTAATTATTGAAAATTATTTGATTGATTAACACAAAAAAAAGGATAGACTGTAAAGCCTATCCTTTTATGAATATTAAAAAATAATACCATTATTTTTATTCTTCTGAATCATCAGCTTTTGTTTCAACTTCAACAACTGGTGCTGTAGCAGGTTTTTTACCTCTACTTCTTCTAGTTGATTTTTTAGCTGTTCCTTTTGATTTCCCAACGCTGTAAATTTCATTGAAATCTACAAGCTCTATCATAGCCATATCAGCGTTATCTCCTAGACGATTCCCTAGTTTGATAATTCTCGTATAACCCCCTGGTCTATCACCAATTTTTTCTGCAACACCACTAAATAACTCGGTAACTGCAAACTTATCTCTAAGATTTTTGAAAACGATACGTCTATTATGCGTTCCTTTTTCAGTAGTCTGATTGTTCTCAGTCTTAGATTTTGTAATTAAAGGTTCTATAAACTGCTTTAAAGCTTTTGCTTTGGCAACAGTTGTATTAATCCTTTTATGCTCTATTAAAGAACAAGCCATATTCGCTAGCATAGCTTTTCTATGGGCTGTCTTTCTTCCTAAATGATTAATTTTTTTACCGTGTCTCATGATGTTATTTTATCATCTTGCTGCCATACTCGAAAGAACGAGGAGCAAAATATGATTACTTAATCTTTATCTAATTTATATTTTGACAAATCCATTCCAAAACTTAGGGCTTTATTAATCACCAACTCTTCTAATTCTGTTAATGATTTTTTACCAAAATTTCTAAACTTCATTAAATCGTTTTTGTTAAAAGAAACTAAATCTCCTAATGTATCTACCTCTGCTGCTTTTAAACAATTTAAAGCTCTTACAGATAAATCCATATCTACTAGCTTAGTTTTTAACAACTGACGCATATGTAAAGATTCTTCATCATATGTTTCAGTTTGTGCTATCTCATCTGCTTCTAGCGTAATACGCTCATCTGAGAATAACATAAAGTGATGAATTAAAACTTTAGCCGCTTCTGTTAATGCATCTTTTGGCGCAATTGAACCATCAGATATGATTTCGAATACTAGTTTTTCGTAATCAGTTTTTTGCTCAACACGGTAATTCTCTATACTATATTTTACATTCTTGATAGGTGTAAAAATAGAATCTATAGCGATACTTCCTAATGGAACTCCAGATTTTTTATTTTCTTCAGCTGGAACATATCCTCTACCTTTCTCAATAATTATTTCCATATTAATACTCACCTTAGCATCCATGTTACAAATAACTAAATCTGGGTTAAGTACTTGGTATCCTGAAATAAATTTTTGGAAATCACCAGCAGTTAATTGTTCTTTACCACTAACTGAAATAGATACTGCTTCTGTTTCTACATCTTCTATTTGACGTTTGAAACGAACTTGTTTTAAATTTAGAATAATTTCTGTAACGTCTTCTACAACACCAGAAATAACTGAAAACTCGTGCTCAACTTTATCTATTCTTATTGATGTAATAGCAAATCCTTCTAAAGAAGAAAGTAACACTCTTCTTAGTGCGTTTCCAACAGTTAATCCATAACCAGGTTCTAAAGGGCGGAATTCAAACTTCCCTTCAAAATCGGTAGAATCAATCATTATAACTTTATCGGGCTTTTGAAAATTTAATAATGCCATAATTTAGATTAGTGTTGTTTATTTAGAGTATAACTCAACGATTAATTGTTCTTTTATATTCTCTGGAATTTGAAGTCTTTCAGGTGTAGTAACAAAGGTACCTTCTTTTTTTTCTGTATTCCAAGTAATCCACTCATATACACTACTATTAGCTGCTAACGCATCTTGTATAGTTTGTAATGATTTAGACTTTTCTCTAACCCCAATAACATCACCAGTCTTAACTGAATACGATGGTATATTTAATAACTCACCATTAACAGTAATATGCCTATGAGATACTAATTGCCTTGCTCCACTTCTAGATGTGGAAATCCCCATTCTATAAACAACATTATCTAAACGTGATTCACATAACTGAAGTAATACTTCACCTGTTACACCTTTACTACTATTTGCTTTAGAGAATAAGTTTCTGAATTGTTTTTCTAAAATACCATAAGTATATTTAGCTTTTTGCTTTTCCATTAATTGGATTGCGTATTCAGATTTTTTTCCACGACGTCTGTTATTACCGTGTTGTCCTGGAGGATAATTTCTTTTTTCAAAAGCTTTATCATCTCCGAAAATTGCCTCGCCAAATTTACGAGCAATTTTAGTTTTTGGTCCTGTATATCTTGCCATCTTCTTTAAATTGGGGAGTGTGATTATGAATTAAGGCTTATCCTTCGATAATCGTAACTACACTTCCTGTAAATAGCCCTGCTAAAGGGCTATTTTGATTATATAATTATTAAACTCTTCTTCTTTTTGGAGGTCTACAACCATTGTGTGGCAATGGAGTAACATCAATAATTTCTGTTACCTCTATTCCTGAATTATGCACAGAACGTATTGCAGATTCTCTACCGTTACCGGGCCCTTTAACATATACTTTAACTTTTCTCAAACCTGCTTCATGAGCAACTTTTGCGCAATCTTCTGCAGCTATTTGAGCAGCATATGGAGTATTCTTTTTAGAACCTCTAAATCCCATTTTACCAGCTGAAGACCAAGATATTACATCTCCTTTTTTATTCGTTAAAGAGATAATGATATTATTGAAAGATGCTGTTACATGCGCTTCTCCAACAGACTCAACTATAACTTTACGTTTCTTAGCTGCTTTTGTACTTGTTTTTGCCATATTTTTCTAGTTTTTAGTTGATAGTTGATAGTCGCTAGAATCCTAAACCATTATAATTTCAAACAGATTCCTTCCAACGTCTATATACTAAAGACTATAGTTTCTAATTACTACTTGGTTGCTTTCTTCTTATTAGCAACAGTTTTTCTTTTACCTTTTCTAGTTCTAGAGTTGTTTTTAGTTCTTTGTCCTCTTAAAGGAAGACCTGATCTATGACGAATTCCTCTATAACAACCAATATCCATTAAACGTTTGATGTTTAATTGAATTTCTGAACGAAGTTCTCCTTCGATTGTTAATGAAGAAACAGCTTCACGAATACGACTAATTTCATCATCGTTCCATTCAGATACTTTAGTATCTTCGCTAACTTCTGCCTTTGCTAAAATCTCTTTTGCTTTACTATCTCCGATTCCGAAAATGTAAGTAAGAGCTATAACTCCTCTTTTCTGTTTTGGTATATCTACACCTGCGATTCTTGCCATAATTACCCTTGTCTTTGTTTAAATCTAGGATTCTTTTTATTAATTACGTACAATCTGCCTTTTCTACGCACAATCTTGCACTCGGCACTTCTCTTTTTTATTGATGCTCTAACTTTCATCCTATTAGCTTAATATCTATATGTGATTCTTGCTTTTGTTAAATCATAGGGACTCATTTCTAACTTAACTTTATCCCCTGGCAATAACTTTATATAATGCATACGCATTTTTCCCGAAATATGTGCTGTAACTACATGTCCGTTCTCTAACTCTACACGGAACATTGCGTTAGACAATGCTTCAATGATGTTACCATCTTGTTCTATTGCTGCTTGTTTAGCCATATTTTATGCTACTTTTCTATTTTTACCTGTTTTCATTAGTCCATCATAGTGCCTATTAAGCAAGTATGAATTCACCTGTTGTACCGTATCTATTGCCACTCCCACCATGATTAAGAGCGATGTTCCTCCATAAAATAGAGCCCATCCAGGCTGTATTCCTAAAAGCTTAACTGCAAATGCTGGTAAAACAGCGAGCAAAGCTAAGAATATAGATCCAGGTAACGTAATTAATGACATTATTTTATCAAGAAAATCTCCAGTTTCTTTTCCAGGACGTATCCCTGGTATAAAACCACCACTTCTTTTTAAATCATCTGCCATCTTATTTGTTGGAACTGTGATAGCTGTATAGAAATATGTAAAGATGATAATTAACAAAGCAAATAATGTATTATAAGCCCATCCAAACATATCACTAAACTGGACCTGCATCCATTGTCCAAAAGAACTATCTTCAAACAAGTTGCCTATGGCTGCGGGTGCAAACATAATGGCTTGTGCAAATATAATTGGCATTACACCAGATGCATTTAACTTTAATGGTATATATTGTCTAGACCCTTTTTCATATTCACCTGACGCTGTTCTTCTTGCATACTGCACTGGTATTTGACGTGTTGCCATTACCAATAATACACAAGCTAAAATAACCAAGAACCATATGATAACTTCAACAAGGATAAACATAAGCCCTCCTTGATTATCCGTTGTTCTAGATATAAATTCCTGAACAAAAGATTGTGGCAAGGTTGCAATAATACCTATCATAATTAATAATGATATTCCATTGCCAATACCCTTATCAGTAATCTTCTCTCCTAGCCACATGGCAAATACTGTACCTGTAACCAAAATAATAACTGCAGGCACCATGAAATTCAAACCTTTCCCTAAAACAAAAGCACTATCTGGAACACCTAAAGCACTTAGTCCAAATAAATATGCTGGTGCTTGTACAATACAGATTCCAATAGTTAACCATCTTGTAATTTGGTTAATAGTTTTTCTACCACTCTCACCTTCTTTTTGTAACTTCTGAAGATAAGGAATAGCTATCCCCATTAACTGTACTACAATAGATGCAGATATATAAGGCATAATTCCCAAAGCAAAAACTGAAGCCTTAGCAAATGCACCTCCTGTAAAGGCATTTAGAACTCCCAAAATACCTTTATCGGTATTTGAAGTAAGTTCTGCTAACTGTTGTGTATCTATACCTGGAAGAGTTATTTGCGCACCAAAACGATAAACTAAAAGCAAACCAAGAGTAATAATAATTTTACCCTTTAGTTCATCTATCTTCCAAATATTAGCTAATGTCTCAAAAAAATTCTTCATAGTAGTGCTACCTAATTTTGTTATAAACTTATTACCTCACCACCTGCAGCTTCGATAGCGGCTTTAGCAGTAGCTGTAAATTTATGCGCCGAAACCTTAAGAGAAGTTTTTAACTCACCGCCTCCTAAAATTTTAACTAATTCATTTTTACCAGCTAATCTATTCTCAATGATTACATCAATAGTAACTGCGTCCTTTACGGTACCTTTATCTACTAAATCTTGTAATTTATTAAGATTAATTCCCTGATATTCTTTTCTATTAATGTTTGTAAAACCAAACTTAGGTACACGTCTTTGCAATGGCATTTGACCACCTTCAAATCCTATTTTTCTAGAATAACCTGATCTAGATTTAGCTCCTTTGTGCCCTCTTGCTGCTGTCCCACCTTTTCCAGAAGCCTGACCTCTACCAAGTCTTTTTCCTTCTCTATGAACAGAACCTTCTGCAGGCTTTAAATTACTTAAATTCATCTCCGAAATATATTTTAAGCTTCCTCAGTAGAAACTAAGTGTTTAACTTTATCTATCATGCCAAGAATATTTGGTGTAGTTTCATGTTCAACCACATGACCAATTTTTCTTAAGCCAAGTGCTTCTAAAGTTCTCTTTTGCCTTAGAGGTCTTTTTATAGCACTTTTTAACTGTTTAACTTTGATCTTTGCCATAATATCCTAATTTATCCTTTAAAAACTTTTTCCAAAGAGATGCCTCTTTGATTTGCAATAGTCTTAGCTCCTCTTAATTGTAATAAAGCATCAAAAGTTGCTTTTACTACGTTATGAGGATTAGAAGATCCTTGAGATTTTGATAATACATCATGAACTCCAACTGCCTCCAATACTGCTCTCACAGCACCACCAGCAATAACACCCGTACCATGCGATGCTGGCTGAATGTAAACACGCGCACCACCAAACTTACCTTTTTGTTCGTGAGGTAATGTGCCTTTATTTAATGGAATTCTAATTAAATTCTTTTTCCCGTCTTCTATAGCCTTAGATATAGCAGTTGCCACTTCTTTAGACTTTCCTAAACCATGACCAACAACACCATTCTCATCTCCTATAATCACAATTGCAGAAAAACCAAATGCTCTACCACCTTTTGTTACTTTTGTTACCCTTTGGACTCCCACCAAACGATCTTTCAACTCTAAACCTCCTGGTTTAACTGTCTCTACGTTTTTATATTTTTGGTACATATATTTTAGAATTTAAGTCCAGCTTCTCTAGCACCTTCTGCTAATGATTTAACTCTACCATGATATAAACAACCACCTCTATCAAAAGCAACTGTTTCTACTCCTATTTTTTGTGCTTTACCTGCAATAGCTTTTCCTACTAAATTAGCTATTTCAGTTTTTGTCCCTTTCGCTGTACTAAGGTCCTTATCTCTAGAAGATGCAGAAGCCAAACTAGCTCCTTGCTCATCATCAATTAATTGAGCATAAATTTCTTTATTACTTCTAAAAATAGACAATCTTGGTCTAGCAGATGTCCCAAAGGAAACCTTTCTTATTCTCCTTCTAATTCGTAGTCTTCTTTCAGTCTTCGATAATCTCATAATGCTAATTATTAAGCCGATTTACCTGCTTTTCTTCTTAATTCTTCTCCAACAAACTTAACACCTTTTCCTTTGTAAGGTTCTGGCTTACGGAAAGCTCTAATCTTCGCAGCTATCTGTCCCACCAATTGTTTGTCAAATGACGTTAATTTTACAATTGGATTCTTTCCTTTTTCAGATATTGTTTCCAATTTTACCTCTGGAGCTAACTCCAGTACAATGTTGTGAGAAAACCCTAAAGCAAGATCTAAAACCTGACCTTGATTACTAGCTCTATAACCAACACCTACTAACTCTAATTCTTTTGTCCACCCTTTAGACACTCCACCTACCATATTCAAAACAAGTGACCTGTAAAGACCGTGTTTTGCCTTATGCTCTTTAGAGTCTGATGGTCTAGTTACCCATATTTGACCATCTTCTAATTTTATGGATACTCCTGAAAAACTTTGTGTTAATTCTCCTAATTTACCTTTAACAGTAACAACATCGTCTTTTATATCTACTGTAACTCCTTCTGGAATTGCTATTGGATTATTTCCTATTCTAGACATTATTATAATTCTTTTAAAGTATTATTAATAAACGTAACATAAAACTTCGCCACCAACGTTTTCTAACTTAGCTTGTTTGCTAGTCATAACTCCATGAGAAGTAGATACAATTGCAACTCCTAAACCATTAAGTACTCTTGGTAATTCGGTAGAATTTACATATTTACGTAAACCAGGTTTACTTATTCTTGTTAATTTTTTGATCACTGGATCTTTTGTCATCTTATCGTATTTCAAAGCAATTTTAATAGAACCTTGAACGGCTTGCTCTTCAAACTTATAACTTAAGATATATCCTTGATCAAATAATATTTTCGTTATTTCCTTCTTTAAATTAGAAGCAGGTATCTCTACCACTCTATGCCCCGCACTACTTGCGTTTCTAATTCTTGTTAAATAATCTGCTACAGGATCTGTATTCATTTATATTAATTTGCAGCTATGGTTTTCAGTATTACAACCAAACCTTTAGCTAATTTATATTTTTACCAACTAGCTTTTCTAACACCAGGAATCAACCCATTGTTTGCCATTTCTCTAAAAGTAACTCTTGAAATTCCAAAAGTTCTCATATATCCTTTAGGTCTTCCAGTTAATTTGCAACGATTGTGCATACGTACTGGCGAAGCATTTTTTGGCAATCTTTGTAGCGCTTCATAATCTCCAGCTTCTTTTAAAGCTTTTCTTTTTTCAGCATATTTTGCTACAGTCTTTGCTCTTTTGACTTCGCGGGCTTTCATTGATTCTTTAGCCATACTAATTCTTTTTAAAAGGTAGTCCCAATTCTGTTAATAATGATTTTGCTTCTTTATCTGTGCCTGCTGAAGTTACAAATGTAACATCCATACCGTTAATTCTATTGATTTTATCAATATTCATCTCCGGAAAGATAATTTGCTCTGTAACACCAAGGTTATAATTTCCTCTTCCATCAAAGCCAGTAGCTTTAATTCCTTGAAAATCTCTTACCCTTGGCAATGCAACAGTTACAAATCTATCTAAGAACTCATACATGCGCTCACCACGTAATGTAACCTTAGCACCAATCGGCATTCCTTTACGTAATTTAAAGGCTGCAACATCTTTTTTAGACATTGTAGATACCGCTTTTTGGCCTGTAATTGCAGTTAATTCATCAACTGCGTAGTCAACTAATTTTTTATCAGCAACAGCAGCACCAACTCCTCTACTCAATACTATTTTTTCAAGTTTAGGTACCTGCATTACATTTTTGTAACCAAATTCCTCTTCCAACGCTTTTACAATGCGTTCTTTATACTCTGTTTTTAATCTTGGAATGTAAGCCATAACTAAATTACTTCATTAGATTTCTTAGAAAATCTCACTTTTTTACCATCTCTTACTTCGTAACCTACTCTTGTAGTTTCACCTGATTTAGGATCTATTAACGAAAGATTAGAAATACTTAAAGGAGATTCCTTTTTAACGATTCCACCTTGAGGGTTCTTTGCACTTGGCTTCTCATGTTTAGAAACCAAATTAGCACCTTCTACAATCGCTTTATTTTTTATGCGGTCAATAGTTACAATCTTACCTTCGGTACCTTTGTGGTCTCCAGCAATGATTCTAACAGTATCTCCAACTTTTATTTTTAACTTTATCATTTTTCTGATATATTAAAGCACCTCAGGAGCTAATGATACAATCTTCATGAACTGCTTATCACGAAGTTCTCTTGCAACAGGACCAAAAACACGAGTTCCCCTCATTTCTCCCGTTGGGTTTAATAATACACATGCATTATCATCAAAACGAATATAAGAACCATCTGGTCTTCTTACTTCTTTGGTAGTTCTAACAACAACTGCTGTAGAAACCGCACCTTTTTTAATACCTCCATTAGGAGCAGCATCTTTTACAGTCACTACTATTTTATCACCTACCGAAGCATATCTTCTTTTAGTACCACCTAACACACGTATAGTCAAAACTTCTTTTGCTCCTGTGTTATCTGCTACTTTTAATCTAGATTCTTGCTGTAACATAATTATTTAGCTCTATCAATGATTTCTACCAATCTCCAACATTTAGTTTTACTCAATGGACGTGTCTCCATTATTTTAACAGTATCACCAATATTGCAATCGTTCTTTTCATCGTGCGCAACATATTTCTTTGTCTTTAACACGAACTTACCGTACATAGGGTGCTTAACACGTTTAACTTCTGAAACCACTATTGATTTCTCCATTTTATCGCTAGTAACAACGCCTATTCTCTCTTTTCTTAAATTTCTTTTTTCCATAAAGCAGAAACGATTATTGTAATTCCCTTTTTGTTAACTCTGTTGCTAATCTAGCCACTGTTCTTCTCACTTTTCTTATTTGAAGAGGATTTTCCAATGGAGTAACAGAATGGGCTATTTTTAAATCTGCATGCTGTTTTCTGTGTTCAGCCAAATTTTGTTTTAACTGCTCAACTGATAATTCCTTTATCTCTGATTGTTTCATAATTCTTTGCAATTATAAATTAAGCTGAATAATCTCTAGCAATTATAAATTTAGTTTGTACCGGCAATTTTTGTGCCGCTAAACGTAAAGCTTCCTTAGCAACTGCTAAAGGAACTCCAGCTATTTCAAACATAATTCTTCCTGGCTTGACAACAGCTACCCAATATTCAACAGAACCTTTACCCTTACCCATACGTACCTCTAAAGGCTTCTTTGTTATAGGCTTATCTGGAAATATTTTTATCCACAATTGACCTTCTCTCTTCATAAATCTAGTTGCCGCTATACGCGCAGCTTCTATCTGACGCGAAGTAACAAAATTGGAATCTAAAGACTTTATACCAAACATGCCATTAGATAGCTGGTGACCTCTTCCCGAGATACCCTTCATACGACCTTTCTGCGCTTTACGAAACTTAGTTCTTTTTGGCTGTAACATTTTTTTCTTTCTTTAAAAAATTACTTTCTACGACGTGGTTTTTTTCCTCCATCTTGAGATTTTCCTTTAGAACCTTGCCCTTTAGACATTCCAACTAATGGAGAAAGCTCTCTCTTACCATATACCTCTCCTTTCATAATCCACACCTTAATTCCTAATCTACCATAGGTAGTGTGTGCTTCATGCAAAGCATAATCAATATCTGCTCTGAATGTAGATAATGGAATTCTACCATCTTTATAAGACTCTGAACGTGCCATTTCAGCGCCATTCAATCTTCCAGATATTTGAATTTTAATCCCTTCTGCATTCATTCTCATTGCAGCTGCAATTGCCATTTTTATCGCTCTTCTAAAAGAAATTCTTCCTTCTATCTGACGCGCAACACTAGCCGCTACAAGATTTGCATCTAATTCTGGTCTTTTAATTTCAAAAATATTAATTTGAACTTCCTTACCAGATATCTTTTTAAGCTCTTCTTTTAACTTATCTACTTCCTGACCACCTTTACCGATAATAATACCAGGTCTTGCAGTTGTTATAGTAACAGTTATAAGCTTAAGTGTTCTTTCTATAATAACTCTAGATACACTTGCTTTTGCTAAACGAGCATGAACATATTTTCTAATTTTGTCATCCTCAGCAAGTTTATCACCATAATCATTACCACCGTACCAGTTAGATTCCCATCCTCTGATAATCCCTAAACGATTTCCTATTGGATTTGTTTTCTGTCCCATAACTAAATCTCCGTGTTATTTTTAGATCCCAAAACCAATGTTACATGATTGGAACGCTTTCTTATTCTATGTGCTCTACCTTGTGGCGCAGGTCTCAATCTTTTTAACATACTACCACTATCAACAGTTATTGTCTTTATAAATAATTCAGCAGATTCAATATCCGCATCCTCATTCTTAGCTTGCCAATTTGCGATAGCAGACAAAAGAAGTGTTTCAACTTTACGAGAAGCTTCTTTTTGACTAAACTTCAACACAGCTAAAGCTTTTTCAACTTGCACACCTCTAACTAGGTCTGCTACAAGTCTCATTTTTCTAGGCGAAGTAGGACAATTATTTAATTTTGCAAAAGCAATTTGCTTTTTCTCTGCCTTTATTCTTTCGGCCATTTGTTTTTTACGAACTCCCATAGCTTACTTTTTACCTTTATTTTTTGCACCACCGTGACCTCTATAAGATCTTGTTGGTGAAAACTCTCCTAACTTGTGACCTACCATGTTTTCTGTTACATAAACAGGAACAAATTGTCTTCCATTATGAACCGCAATTGTTTGCCCAACAAAATCCGGTGTTATCATTGATGCTCTAGACCAAGTCTTAATTACTGCCTTTTTTCCAGATTCAACATTTAGCTGAACTTTCTTATCCAAACTATAGTGAACGTAAGGTCCTTTTTTTAGTGAACGTGCCATTTCTTTCTAGTTTTATTTCTTTCTACGTTCTATTATATATCTACCTGTATCTTTAGTTTTAGAACGAGTTCTAAATCCTTTTGCAGGAATGCCATTTCTAGATCTTGGATGACCACCCGAAGCTCTACCTTCACCACCACCCATTGGATGATCAACAGGATTCATTGCTACCGGTCTTGTTCTTGGTCTTCTACCCAACCATCTACTTCTACCTGCTTTACCAGATACTAGCAATTGATGATCAGAGTTAGAAACCGCACCGATTGTAGCTAAACAACCAGAAAGAATCAATCTAGTTTCTCCTGACGGCAATTTAATAGTAACAAACTTACCATCTTTAGCCATTAACTGAGCAAATGTTCCAGCACTTCTAGCCATAACAGCTCCTTGCCCTGGACGCAACTCAATACAAGAAATAATAGTTCCTAACGGAATATCTCTTAACACTAATGCATTACCTATTTCAGGAGCAGATCCTTCACCTGAAGAAACTTGCTGCCCTACTTCTAATCCATTTTGAGCAATAACATATCTTTTTTCAGCATCTGCATATTCCAACAAAGCTATAAAAGCAGTTCTATTTGGATCGTACTCTATAGATTTTACAACAGCAGCAACTAATTGCTTATCTCTTTTAAAATCTATTACACGATACCTTCTTTTATGACCACCACCTTTATGGCGCATTGTCATTTTTCCTTGACTATTTCTACCTCCGGACTTTTTTAACGGAGCAAGCAAGCTTTTCTCCGGCTTATCAGCAGTAATGGCGTCAAACCCATTTACTACTCTAAATCGCTGTCCTGGAGTGATTGGTTTTAATTTTCTAACTGACATTTTTTGTCTTTATAGATTATTGTAAAAATCAATTGTTTCTCCTTCCGCTACATCAACTATAGCTTTTTTAATCGCATTTGTCTTCCCATGCTGCACTCCAGTTTTAGTAAAACGAGTCTTACGTTCTGGACCATAATTCATGGTTCTAACTTTATCTACCGAAACTCCATAAGTAGCCTCTACTGCTAATTTGATTTGAATCTTGTTAGCATTAGGGTTAACAATGAAACCATATCGATTATACAACTCACCTTCGGCAGTCATTTTTTCGGTAATTATTGGCTTTATTAACACACTCATGGTATCTTATTTATTTAAGTTTGACTCAATTCCACTCACAGCACTCTCTAAAAATACTAAATTATTAGCATTTAAAATTTTATAAGTACTTAAATCTGAGCTAATTATAACTTCTGAACGCTTTAAATTACGTGACGACAAATATACATTATTATTTGAATCAGCCAACACAATTAAAGACTTTTTACTTTCCAAACCTAAAGACTGTAAAACATTGATAAAATCCTTCGTTTTTGGAGCTTCAAAGTTAAAATCCTCAACAACCATAATTGACTGCTCTTTGGACTTTATACTTAAAGCTGACTTTCTAGCCAAACGCTTCAAATTTTTATTCAATTTTAATTTATAATCTTTTGGTCGTGGTCCAAAAATACGTCCACCACCTCTAAAAATAGGAGACTTAATACTACCCGCACGAGCGGTACCTGTTCCTTTTTGTTTTTTAATTTTTCTTGTACTACCAGCTATTTCAGCGCGCTCTTTTGATTTGTGCGTTCCTTGTCTTTGGTGTGTTAAATATTGCTTAACATCCAAGTATACAGCATGGTTATTTGGCTCTATTGCATAAACATCGTCTGAAAGTTCTACTTTCCTACCTGTTTCTTTTCCTTTGATATCTAAAACTGCTACTTTCATTACTTCTGAATAGTTACGTAAGCGTTTTTATGACCAGGTACACAACCTTTAACAACTATAAGGTTTTTCTCTGGAACTATTTTATAAACTCTAAGGTTTTGAACAGTGACTCTATCACCACCCATTCTACCAGCCATCTTCATCCCTTTAAATACTCTTGCAGGGTATGATGCCGCACCTATAGAACCCGGAGCTCTTAATCTATTATGTTGACCATGCGTTGCCTGACCTACACCTCCAAAGCCATGTCTTTTCACAACACCTTGAAATCCTTTTCCTTTCGACGTTCCATTAACGTCAACAAATTCTCCTTCTGAAAACAAATCAACACCTACAGTGTCACCCAATTTGTAATCCCCATCAAAACCTTGAAATTCAACGACTTTTTTCTTTGGAGAAGCACCTGCTTTTTTAAAATGACCTATAGAAGCCTTATTAGCACGTTTTTCTGCCTTGTCATCGAAACCAAGCTGAAGAGCATTATACCCATCAACTTCTTCAGTTCTGACTTGGGTAACGATACATGGCCCAGCTTCTATGACAGTACAAGGAATGTTCTTCCCATTCTCATCAAAAATACTAGTCATGCCTATTTTTCTTCCTATTAACCCAGACATAATATATTTATTAATTATTACTATTTATTCTAAAATCTATTTCACAAAAAATGGGTCAAAATAAATTCAACCCATTGAATGTATTTTTATCCGTTTTTCCCTCGCACGCAGCTCGGGACATGTCTACTCTTCCTATCGAAAAAGTTAATTTTTTACCCTACTCAAAAAATGTTTTTGAATCGGATTGCAAAACTACACTTTTATTTCGACTTCTACACCACTTGGAAGCTCTAATTTCATTAAAGCATCAATAGTTTTTGAAGAAGAACTGTAAATATCTAATAATCTCTTATAAGAACTTAACTGAAATTGCTCTCTAGATTTTTTATTTACGTGCGGTGAACGCAATACAGTAAATATTTTCTTGTGAGTTGGCAAAGGAATAGGACCTGTAATAACTGCTCCTGTTGTCTTTACCGTTTTAACAATTTTTTCAGCAGATTTATCTACCAAATTGTAATCGTATGATTTTAATTTTATTCTAATTTTTTGACTCATTTTGTTAGATTTTAAGCTTCAACTCCTTTTGCTTTTTTAATAACCTCTAAGGAAATATTAGACGGCGTTGCAGCATATTCTAAGAATTCCATTGTAGATGTTGCTCTACCAGAAGACAATGTTCTTAATGAAGTTACATATCCAAACATTTCTGAAAGTGGAACTGTACCTTTAACAACTTTAGAACCTGCTCTATCATCCATATTAGTAACTGTTCCCCTTCTACGGTTTAAATCACCAACAATATCACCCATATTTTCTTCTGGAGTTAAAACTTCCAATTTCATTATAGGCTCCATAATTACAGCTCCTGCCGATTTACCCGCAGCTTTATACCCCATCTTAGCAGCCAATTCAAAAGAAAGTGCATCTGAATCTACAGGATGAAAAGATCCATCTGTAAGAACAACTTTCATACGATCCATTTCATAACCAGCTAAAGGTCCGTTTTTCATTGCCGCAGCAAATCCTTTTTCTACAGACGGTATAAATTCTTTTGGAATACGACCTCCTTTAATTTTATCAACAAACTGTAAACCAGTTCCCTCAAAATCATCATCAGCAGGCCCCATTTCAAAGACGATATCTCCAAATTTACCACGACCACCAGATTGCTTTTTATAAGTTTCCCTATGTTCAGCATTCTTAGTTAAGGCTTCTTTGTACTCAACCTGAGGCTCTCCTTCATTTACTTCAACCTTAAACTCACGTCTTAAACGATCTACAATAATATCTAGGTGAAGCTCACCCATACCAGATATAATTGTTTGACCTGAAGCCTCGTCTGTTTTAACTTGAAAAGTAGGATCTTCTTCAGCTAATTTAGCTAAAGCCATTCCTAATTTATCAACATCAACTTTTGTTTTTGGCTCAACTGCAATACCAATTACTGGATCAGGGAAATCCATAGATTCCAAAATAATTGGATGCTTTTCAGCAGACATAGTATCACCAGTCTTAATATCCTTAAAACCTACAGCTGCACCAATATCACCAGCCTCTATATAATCTATTGCATTCTGCTTATTAGAGTGCATTTGATAAATACGAGAAATACGTTCTTTTTTACCTGATCTATTATTTAAAATATATGACCCTGCATCTAAACGACCAGAATACGCCCTAAAAAATGCTAAACGACCAACAAATGGATCCGTAGCAATCTTAAATGCTAAAGCAGCAAAAGGCTCCTTAACATCTGGCTTACGAATAATTTCTTCACCCGTATCTGGATCCGTACCAACAATACCTTCCTTATCCATAGGAGAAGGCAAGTAACGACAAACCGCATCCAACAAAAACTGAACTCCTTTATTTTTAAAAGCAGAACCACAAATCATTGGTATAATACTCATATCCATAACCGCAGCTCTCAATGCAGCATGTACTTCTTCCTCTGTAATAGAATCTTCATCTTCCATGAATTTCTCTAAAAGATTCTCGTCATACGCAGCCACTTCCTCTATAAGGAGTGCACGGTACTCACGAGCTTCATCTTTCATATCCTCAGGAATATCAACAATATCAAAAGTAGCTCCTTGTGTGTCGTCATGCCAAATAATAGCACGATTCTTCACCAAATCAACCACCCCTTTAAAATCAGCCTCATCACCAATATTCAAAACAATTGGCACTGCGTTTGACTTTAACATATCTTTCACCTGCTTACAAACAGCTAAGAAATTAGACCCTTGACGATCCATTTTATTTACAAAACCTATACGAGGCACCTTGTAGTTATCAGCTAATCTCCAGTTAGTTTCAGACTGTGGCTCAACACCATCAACTGCACTAAACAAGAAAACTAACCCATCCAATACACGCAAAGAACGGTTTACTTCTACCGTAAAATCGACGTGACCTGGAGTATCAATAATATTAAAGTGATACCCTTTAGTATCAGCTACAGCTTGCCCATTATCAGTTGGGAATTTCCACTCACAAGTAGTAGCAGCAGAAGTAATTGTAATACCCCTTTCCTGCTCTTGCTCCATCCAATCCATAGTAGCAGCACCATCATGGACTTCTCCAATCTTATGACTTACTCCCGTATAATAAAGGATACGTTCTGTAGTAGTGGTTTTTCCTGCGTCAATATGCGCAGCAATTCCTATGTTTCTAGTGTATTTTAAATCTCTAGCCATTTCTTATTGATTAAAATCTAAAGTGAGAGAATGCCTTATTTGCTTCAGCCATTTTATGAGTATCAGTTCTTTTCTTAACCGCCGCTCCTTCTTCTTTTGCAGCAGCTAAAACTTCTGCAGCTAATTTCTGAGCCATAGATTTTTCATTACGCTTACGAGCAAAACTAATTAACCATTTCATAGCCGTAGATATCTTACGGTCTGGCCTTATTTGCATTGGAATTTGAAATGTAGCACCACCCACTCTTCTACTTCTAACCTCTACATGCGGCATTACGTTTGACAAAGCGTCTTTCCAAAGCTCTAAAGCTGTTTTTTCTTCATCTGTTTTCTTTTCTTCTACGATTGCTATTGCATCGTAAAAAACCTTAAAAGCTACTGACTTTTTACCATCCCACATCATCATGTTAACAAAACGAGTCACTAACTGATCGTTAAATTTAGGATCTGGCAATAAAGGTCTTTTTTTGGCCTGTTTTTTTCTCATGTCTTTTCTTTAAAAAAGTTTAATTACTTCTTAGGGCGCTTTGCTCCGTATTTAGATCTTCTCTGGGTTCTACCAGCAACACCTGCTGTATCCAAAGCACCTCTTACGATGTGATATCTAACTCCTGGCAAATCTTTTACCCTTCCGCCTCTTACTAATACTATCGAGTGCTCTTGCAGATTGTGACCCTCTCCTGGGATGTATGCATTTACTTCCTTACCATTTGTTAACCTAACTCTTGCAACTTTACGCATTGCAGAATTTGGTTTTTTAGGTGTAGTAGTGTAAACACGTGTACAAACCCCTCTTCTTTGAGGACACGAATCCAAAGCAGCCGATTTACTCTTCTTAGTAATTGAGACTCTTCCTTTTCGTACTAATTGTGAAATTGTTGGCATACTATAATATATATGTATAAAACTTACCCTCTTTTAAGGGCTGGCAAATGTAGTAATAATTCCCGATAATTCAAATCATTACAGTTAAATTTTTACTTATCTCCTTATTATCATCAAAAAAAATGAAACACGAGAGTAAAACTTAAAAATAGAAATAGAGATAAAACTTACATTTTTTTAAAAAAAAGCTTCATTTATTTGTCAACATACTACATAAGTCTTAAAAAATTGAATAATTCATAAAATAACAAACAGCAAAATAACAATACGTTATTTTCTAACAAACACAAAAAATAAAGTCGCATTATTTCACAATTTGTTAATATTATATTAAACAGAATTTGTTTAATTAACATAAATTTATGAATTTAGTACTCGACTAATTAAAATAATTCAAATAATGAGAACAAAAAAGAATGGGATTTTAACGCTATTCTTAGCGTTTCTTGTGCATATCTGCTTTGCACAAGAAAAAACTATTTCAGGCGTAGTAAAAGACCATGATGGTTTACCACTACCAGGAGTTAATGTTTTAGTGCAAGGCACTACCAATGGTTCACAAACCAATTTTGACGGCAATTACCTTATTAAAGGTAATATAGGTCAAACTTTAATTTTCACTTACATAGGACAAAAAGAAGTTAAAAAATTAATTAAAACTAGTAATTCCATTAATATACAAATGGAAGAAGATGCAGAGGCATTGGACGAAGTAGTTGTAGTTGCATATGGTACGCAATCAAGAGCATCCCTTACAGGTGCTCTTAGTGTTATTGATGCTAAACAAATAGAAAATGCTACTTTTTCAAATCCTGTTAAAAGTTTAGAAGGATTGGTTTCTGGCTTAAGAATTGTACAAGGCAGTGGTGTACCTGGCTCTGACCCTATTATAAGAATTAGAGGGTTTGGATCTATTAATGGTGATGCACAACCATTGATAGTGCTAGACGGGATACCTTATACAGGTAGCTTAAGCAGTATTAACCCCAGAGACATAGAGTCTACAACTGTATTAAAAGATGCCTCAGCAACTTCTTTATATGGTAATAAAGCAGGAAATGGTGTTTTACTAATAACCACAAAAAAAGGATCTAAAAGAAAAACACAAATTAGCATTGATACTAGAGTTGGTGTTACTAATAGAGGTGCTAAAGAATACAATATTATAGGTACACCTAAAAAATTCTACGAATCCTACCATAGTGTATTAACGAATTCTGAATTTTACAGAACAAATAACACAAATGGCGTAACACCACTTACCATAGAACAATCTAGACAGTTTGCAACTGATAATTTAATTGATAGATTAGGTTATAATTTATATAATGTTCCTAATAATTTATTGATAGATCCTACTACAGGCAAGTTAAACACCAATGCACAACTACAAATTGTTGATAAATGGGAAGATGCTTTATTTAGAGATAATGCCAATTTTAACTCTACCAACCTTAATATCTCTGGAGGCTCAGACGATATTGATTATTATTTCTCTGTAGGTACTGAGGAAAATAATGGGTATACTGTTGGTAGTAATTTTAAAAGAAAAACAACGCGATTAAAATTAAACACTGCAAAAATTGCAAAGATATTTTCTTTGAGCGGAAATGTTTCCTACGCAACATCAAAAAGTCAAGCGGTTCCATCCACTTTTGATATTAACAATGCTCCATCAACAAATTTTGCAAATGCATTCTTTTGGAATAGAAGAATAGCTCCTATATACCCTGTATTTCAATATGATCAAAATTGGAATCCAATACTTGATGCTAATAATTCAGGAGGTATTGCTTATGACTTTGGGAATCCTCAAATTTTCCCTGATGGTTCATCTAGAGGTCCTAGAAACTACGCCCCTGGTGAACATCCTCTAGCGGTTATAGATAATTCCATTCAAACTACAAAAAGAGATAACTTTAATGGCGCTTTGAGAGCTAAAGTAGACCTTCCTTTAGATATAAAGTTTGAATATGTATTAAATCTTTTAACAGAGGTTGATAAAGGCATAAGCTATCGAGGACCTGGCGCTGGATCTTTTGCTAAAGCACAAAATGGACTTTTAACTAATACCAGAGACAACTTTTCTGTTCTTACAAATCAACAATTATTAACTTGGAAAAAAAACACCAACAACAATAGTTTTGACATATTATTAGGGCACGAAACTTATGAAGAGAAATTTACAAGATTAAGTCTTACCAAATATAACGTTGTGGGAGATTTTGCTCCAATAACAGATTTTGGATCTGTTTACAATTCTTCAATTAATTACAATACTAAATACTTAACAGAAGGTTATTTTTCCAGATTTGTTTACGGATTAAATGATACGTATTTTTTGAATCTATCAGGAAGATATGATGCCTCATCAGTTTTTCATCCAGATTCACGTTGGGGATTTTTCTGGTCTACTGGTGGAGCTTGGGTTCTTAGTAACGAAAGTTTCTTGAAAGATTCTAAAGTAGTAAACTATGCTAAATTAACAGCTAGTTACGGTACCTCTGGTAATGACAGATTGTTTTATCCTGGATCACCTACTGGTCGTAGAAATTTGCTGCTTTACGAAGACCAATTTATAGTAGGAGAAAATAATGGTGATATTATAGCAGAACCATCACCTTCTTTTTTAGGAGGAAAAAAAGATGCAACTTGGGAAAGTACTGCTAGTTTTGATGTTGCCTACGAGACACGATTATTCAATAGGCTTAATTTATCGGTTGGGTATTACAGAAAAGAGACTGAAAAACTTTTATTTAATACTCCCCTGTCACCTTCTACATCAGTAGATTCTAGACCTAGTAATTCTGGAACTATGATTAATAGTGGTATTGAAACAGAAGTTGCGTTAGATATAATAAAGAAAGAAAAACTAAACATTAGTTTAAACGCAAACTTATCTACTATTAAGAACGAAATAACAAAACTCCCTAGGGATGATAGACCAATTACTGTAGATAGATTTAGAAGAGAAGTGGGTAAAAGTATTTACGACTATTATATGGTAAAGTTTGCAGGTGTTAACCCAGACAATGGCAACGCTACTTATTATACAATAGATGATACAACGGGAGATAAAATAATAACAGAAAACTATGCAGATGCAGCTGAAAATGGGAGGGAATTTATTGGCAAAAGTGCTATTCCTGATATAACTGGGGGTTTTGGTACTAACATACAAATGGGCAAATTTTCTTTAGGACTTCAATTTGCTTATCAGTTTGGTGGCCATGGTATAGATAGTGAATATTTTTCTTTGTTAGGAGCCACTCAAAATACGACTAACTTGGTTGATTTTGAAAAGACATGGACTGTAGATAACACAACTGCAAGCTTACCAAGAATTGACCCATTACGTAATGATCAGTATAGACTTTCTGACTTACAATTAGTTGACCTAAGCTATATAAGTTTAAATAACATAAACTTAGGCTACATACTAGATAGCGATGCTCTTAAAAAACACCATATTAATAATATACGAATCTATGGTACAGTTAATAACGCTTTTTTACTATACAGTGCTAGACAAGGATACGACCCACGACTTAGTGTAAGTGGGAGATCTGCTGCTGAATATGGCACTAACAGAACAATTGCGTTTGGTGTAAATATAACTCTTAATTAAATTAATTATGAAAAAGAACATATTTTTAAATACACTAAAAGAAAAATCAGTGATTATTCTTTTCATATTGGCACTTTTTATTTCATGTGTTGATTTTGACAGAGACTTTGAAGACGAGAGATTCCTAACTGACGTTCAAAAAGACGCTATTAAAGCAGGTGGTGGTACTGTTTTACTAAAAGCAGGAGATGCTGCTATCTTGGCTTATCTAAGAGATGGTGAAACTAGTCAAGATGAATTTGGACTCAAAGCAGTAGATATTGGAATGGATTTGAGAAGTAATGATATGGACATGAGTGTAAATACATGGTTTGGTAGATATAGCCTGTATGATAATATCGTTACAAATGACGCTAACAATGATTTTATATGGACGTTTTTTTACAAGGTTGTTGGCAATGCAAACGGCATGATAAAGTCAATTCCTGATGATTCATCAGAAGAAGCCTTGATATTAAAAAACAAATCTTACTTATATAGAGCTATAGCTTATTTGTATTTAATAAAAATATACCAGCATACCAAAGCAGATGATGCTACATTAGCAATCCCAATAGATCTTGGTGACTTTACTGGGGAACCGCAATCTACAGTTGGACAAGTTAAACAATTTATACTTGATGATTTAACTAAAGCTTACAATGGCTTAAAAGATTACACAAGAGCATCAAAAGAAGAAGTAGACGCAAGTATTGCCGCAGCTTATTTAGCGAGGTACCATTTAACTTACGAGAATTGGACTGAAGCAGAAAAATTTGCTGATATTGCCATGCAAGTAGGTAGTATAAGCACAGATGTTTCTCATGGTTTTGATGAATTATCTCTTTCTGAAGCGATGTGGGGTGCTGTAGTTACTGATGCTACTACAGAAATATTTGGTTCTTTCTTTGCTCACGTAAGCCAAATAAATGATGGTTACAGTGGTTGGAATCACTTTAAAACTATAAATTCTAATTTATATAATATGATTCCTGCTACCGATAAACGATTAGCTTGGTTTGCAGATCAAGACTATGATCCCGGTGTTATACTAGTTCCTGATACATGGGAGCACTATAATGTAACTCCTAAATATACAAGTTTGAAATTTATTGCACAACCGGGGCCAGGGGAATTCATTGGCGATTATATATACTTAAGAAATACCGAATTTTTCTTAACAAAAGCTGAAGCATTGGCTAGACAAAGTAAAGATGGAGAAGCACAACAAGTATTGTTTGATTTAAATACCATTAGAGACAATAGTTATGTTAAATCTACTAGTACTGGGCAAGCTTTAATTGATGAAATCCTAATGTATAGAAGAATTGAATTATGGGGAGAAGGGGTAGCTTCTTTTGATATGGCAAGACTTGGAATTGGCCTTGATAGACAAGACGGCAGAGAAAATTTAATTATTCCTGGTGGAGCTGTTAAGATACCTGCCTTAGACAAAAAGATGATATTTTCCATTCCTCAAAGAGAGGTCGATGCTAATCCAAATATAAATTAAAAAAACTTTCTTTTTTTTATAACAGCCAGGGAATTAGTTCTCTGGCTTTTTTAGTACCACTAAAACCTAAAATAGAAAAAGGCAAAAACAAAGTGCTTAAAATATGAATGTGTTTTTTTTTAACAAAAAATAATACAATATGTGTATTTTATCACACTTATTTGTTCTTTTATTGAATTAAACTTGCTTTCTTAACATATAATTATGAATTTAGTCTTGACTAATTAAAAGAATTAAAAGAATGAGAACAAAAAAGAATGGGATTTTAACGCTATTCTTAGCGTTTCTTGTGCATATATCATTTGCACAGGAAAAAACAATTTCAGGTACAGTTTCAGACCAAGATGGCCTGCCCTTACCTGGGGTTAACGTATTGGTGCAAGGCACTGCTTATGGAACACAAACCGATTTTAATGGTAAATATAGCATAAATGCTTCTGAGGGTAAAACTCTTGTATTTTCGTACATCGGTCAAAAAAATACATCTGCGGTTATTGGAGCATCAAATACCCTTGATGTTCAAATGCAAGAAGATACAGAGGCGTTAGACGAAGTAGTTGTCACTGCCTTGGGTATCAAAAGAAGTAAAAAATCTTTAGGATACGCAACACAAAAGGTTTCTAGTGAAGAACTCTCAACAGTAAAAGAGTCAAATGTACTAAATCAACTTTCTGGGAAAGTTGCTGGTCTTGCGGTTCAAAGAACAAACAACATGGGTGGTTCTACCAATGTTGTTATTAGAGGATCTACTTCACTAACAGGATCAAACCAAGCTTTGTTCGTTATTGATGGCGTGCCAATATCAAACAGAAACACAAATACTGGAACTCAATCACAAGGTTCAACAGGATATGATTATGGTAACCCAGTTTCGGATATCAACCCTGATGATATTGAATCTATGAACATCCTAAAAGGAGCTGCCGCAACGGCACTCTACGGCTCTAGGGCTTCAAACGGTGTTATTGTTATTAACACTAAAAAAGGTACTGGAGCAAACTCTAAAGATTATTCTATAACATTGTCATCTAATGCTAGTATTGGAAGTATCGACAACAGTACTTTTCCTGAATTTCAAAAAGGTTACGGTGCTGGTTATGGTGGTAACGATTATAATTTTACTCCATCGGATTTTAATGGAAATGGCACAGTTGATAACTATGCTAACGTTAATGATGATGCATCTTTTGGACCTGCTTTCAATCCAAACTTATCGTTAATACAATGGGATGCCTTATACCCACAATTATCAGATACTTACGGAGTTGCTAGGCCTTGGGTAGTAGCTAAAAACGGACCTAAATCCTTTTTTAACGCACCAACTTCTTTTACAAATTCTGTTGCATTAGCTAAGAGATTTGATAATGGGAAAGGTTCATTTAGACTAGCATACTCTAATTATGATGCTTCTGGTATACTACCTAACAGCTCGCAAAATAAAAATACTTTTTCTTTATCAGCAACAGCAAAATTAACTGACAAACTTGAAGCTACAGGATACGCAACCTACATAAACACTAAAACTGTCGGAAGAAATTCCACTGGATACAATGACAACATTGTAGGTTTTATGCGTCAATGGGGACAAAACAATGTAGATTTCTCTAGACAGAGAGAAGCTTATTTTCAAACACGTGAAAATATCACATGGAATCCAAAATCTCCAACAAACACATCTCCAATATATTGGGATAACCCATATTGGACTCGTTACGAAAATTTTCAGAGTGACGGAAGAAACAGGTTTACTGGTTATGCCGAATTAAAATACAATGTTGCTAAAAATCTTTATGTAACTGGAAAGGCTTCAGTAGATCAGTACAGCGAAATCCAAGAAGAAAGAAGAGCTGTAGGATCCGTACCCACTGCATTTGGTATAAATGAAGGTAGTGATGGAAGTTTCAATAGAAGTGACCAACAGTCAGGATATCTAAGAAGGAACATAAACTCAAGAGAAACCAACTTGGATTTAATGGTAAATTACTCTAGTAACTTTACTGACGACCTTACTTTTAGTTCATTCATAGGTAGTAATATTAGAAACTCTACTCTTAATATGATAACAGCCGCAACAAATGGAGGGCTTAAAGTTCCTGGCGTTTACTCGTTACAAAACACAACAGATGCGCTGCCAAACCCAAAAGAAAGGGATGAAACTATTGAGGTTCAAAGTATATTCGCTGGAGCTACTTTCGGATATAAAGATTACCTGTTTCTAGAAGGTACTATACGTCGTGACCAATCCTCCACTTTACCTTCTAATAATAATTCTTATTATTATCCAGCTGTATCAGGGTCTTATATATTTTCTCAAAATTTAAATGTTCCTTTTATAAAATTTGCTAAGTTAAGAGCTAACTGGGCACAAATTGGAAACGACACGAGTTTTGATCAACTTAATGACACCTACACAAGTTTAACTTCTTTTCAAGGAAATGCTGCAGCTGCTGTAAGTAATTCAAAGAAAAACCCAATTTTAAAACCAGAATTATCTGAATCTTATGAAGTAGGTATTGAAATGAAATTTTTAGAAAAAGCAAATTTAGGGTTTGATATTGCTTTATATAAAACAAATACAACCGATCAAATTGTTCCTGTTTCTGTTAGTGAGACTACTGGTTATATTAGTAAAGTTATCAATGCTGGAGAATTAGAAAATAAAGGTATAGAAATATCTGCTTTCTCTGAATTTAACATTACTGACAACTTCAAATGGAAATTAAATCTTAACTGGTCTAAAAATGAGAATACCGTAGTTTCTTTAACAGAAGGATTAGATGAGTTATTAGTTGGTTCTTTCGGAATTCAAGTTGTCGCTAAACCAGGAGAAGCTTATGGAGCCTTAAAAGGGACTGATTATACTTACAATAAGAATGGCGAAAAAATAATAGGTGCAAACGGAAAACCTGTAATAACTGCTGCTGACCAAATTATTGGTAACGGTAATGCAGATTGGTTAGCTGGTGTTAGGAATACGTTTTCATATAAAAACTTGGCGTTAAGTGTATTTATAGATATTAGAAAAGGCGGCGAAATGTACTCATTAGATCAACGATACGGACAAGCTACTGGAGTTTTAGCTAGTAGTGACTATGTAAACGACCTAGGTAATCCTGTAAGAAACACATTAGCCAATGGTGGTGGTTTCATATATGAAGGAGTTTTAGCTGACGGAACACCGAATACAACAAGATTAGATGCAAGTGGTTTTGGTAATACAGGATACAGTGCTTTACCTAGAAGTGAATTTGTTTACGATGCCTCTTTTGTTAAATTACGAGAAGTTAGTCTAGCATACAACTTCCCTAAAAATCTTGTTTCAAAATTAAATATAGACAATTTATCTTTAAGCCTTATAGGTTCTAATTTATGGATAATTCATAAAAATATTCCCGATGCAGACCCTGAAACAGGTTTTGGTTCTGGTAATATTCAAGGAATTTCTTCCGGATCATTACCTACTACTAGGAATTATGCACTTAATGTTAAACTTCAATTTTAATACATAAAAAATGAAAAAAAGTATAATAATAGCCCTTTTAGCATTAGTAGTAACATCTTGCTCTAGTGATTTGGAAGAGCTTAACGTAAATAAAAAGGATTTTGCAACAACTACAGATGCGTCTCTCTTTACAACCGCACAATACAAGTTGTTTAATCATATGACCGAAACCAGTGTAAACGTAAATATTTTTCGTCTAATTGTTCAGAACTGGACTGAAACTACTTATACAGATGAAGCAAACTACGATTTAAAAACAAGGAGAATTGATGAAGACCACTGGGAAACTTTATACCGTGATATTTTAAAAAACTTCAAAGAGTCTAAAAGTTTAGTTTCAGGTATTCCAGATGTACAAACAAACAAATTAGCAACCATTGAACTCTATGAAATTTATACCTATTATGTGCTTACAACCTCATTTGGAGATATTCCTTATAACCAAGCTCTAGATGTAGATATTTTAAATCCTGTTTTCGATAAACAAGATGTTGTATTCAATGATTTATTGGATAGATTAGATACTAATGTAATATCAAAATTTTTAACTAATGAAATTGGGTTTTCTGCAAAAGAAGATATTGTATACAAAGGTGATATTGCAAAATGGATAGTATTCGCAAACTCATTAAAGCTTCAAATGGGTATGCTTTTAGCAGATTCTGACCCAACAAAAGCACAAACAGTTATAAGTGAAGCAGTAGCAAGTGGTGTTCTAACTTCTACAGAAGAAAATATGAAAATAGCGTTTGAAAGCGCTGCTCCATATACCAACCCTGTTTACGCTGCATTGGTATTATCTGGACGTGATGATTTTATTCCAACAAATACTATTATTGACATGATGAGTACAGTTAATGACCCTAGAATGGATGACTATTTTACATTACATGAAGGTGCATATGTGGGTGGTATTTCGGGTGAACTTAATTCATTCGCAAATTTTTCTCATATATCTGATAAAATTGGTAACGACCCTAAGTTAGAAGCTCCTTTAATGACCTACTACGATGTTGAGTTTTTATTAGCTGAAGCTGTAGAAAGAGGGTTTATTGCTGGTAATGCGGAGACACATTATAACAATGCAATTACTGCTTCTATAAAATATTGGGGAGGAACAGATGCTGAAGCTGCAACCTATTTAGCAGAAACTGACGTAGCCTACACTACTGCCACAGGAAATTACAAGCAGAAAATAGGAACTCAAAAATGGTTGGCACTGTATAATAGAGGATTTGAATCGTGGACTGAATGGAGAAGATTAGATTACCCAGTATTAGTTGCTCCTGCAGATGCTATGACAACTAACAACCTACCCCCTTTCAGATTAACATATCCAGATGTTGAACTTACTTTAAATGAAGCTAATTTAAAAGCAGCTATTTCTAGTATTGGTGGAGATGCTTTAGAAACTAAGCTCTTTTGGGATATAAACTAATTAAAAAATAGTCATAAAAATATAATTATGAAAAAAATTAAAATACTTTTTATTTTACCCATATGCGTTCTTTTTTCTTGTAATGAAAATGAGAATGAAATCACTAATTACGATTTAGGCGCTAATATTCTTTTAAACACAGGAAGCTTGAGCAACTTTGATGTAAACCATACTATGGAGTTTTCCATTATTACAGCTGACGATGTAGCTGTAACAGGCATGCAAGTAACAAGAGAAGCTAATAGTGCTGAAGCCTCTATTTCTGGAGAAATAGCTACATTTAACTCTTCACTTCTTGGCACTTTAATTGGCAAAGAAAAAGATGGAATTGATATTAATGCTATTGCTACCCTTTCGAATGGTTCACCTTATTCTAAGGGTTTTAATGTTAAAATCACTAAAGTGCTTTCTCTGGACGAAGGTTTAGATGCTATTATCTATAACTCTTCGGCAAAAAAAACCTTGACATTTAGTGCATCTACAAAATCTGCGGTAATAGATAACATCTCGTTGGAATGGAAAAAAGGAAAAAAAGGTAGTTACGCTCCTACAGTCCCACTTGGAACTGACTTAAATGTTGATGGTGACGAAATTACTTTCGTTAATTTCACAGATGCCACTTATGGTTATAATCTAGCTGTAAAAGATACTCTTTACTATAGATTTATAGCTAAAAGCGGATCTTTAACAGATACATTAGAGACTAGTATACCTATAGTTAGTCATACATTTAAAAGTAGTAATGCAGTAGTATTAAGTTCTGACCTTAGCAAAAACAAATTGGACTTAAACACAGCTACTTCCTACACAGATTCTGATACTGAGTTTGGGGAAATAAAATTCCAAAGTCCTTCTGGTTTTGAAAGAGAAGGAGATACGAATATAGACTTTGTAAAAGTTGGAGATTTATCTACCGAAAGTGAATACTACAATACTGTAGATAAGCTTTTTTTAGAAAAAGATTTATTAGTTGCACAAAGGTTATACGATGCAGGTAACAAAGAAACAGGATTTACTTCTACTACAAATGGAGACTTGTATATTTATAAGATTACAAGAACTATTACCGTTGTAGGAGCTGATGATACAGAAGTTACTGAATATGGTATGATTAAAATTGGAGATATTGTTACTACAAATGGTAGCTCTACGCTAACCGATGTGTCTATTGAATATGGTGAAGCTGAAATCAAATAGCATATTCACCGAAACATTTTTAATAAGTATTAAGAGAGGCTATCTGAAAAGGTAGTCTCTCTTTTTGTTATATACTAAAATTTTTATTTAACTAAACCAAAAATGAATAACATGGCTTAAAAATAATAACTTGTGAGTTATCTTAAAAAACCCGAAAAATGAAAAACATTTGCAAGTGTTTTTAGATTTACTTTTTTATACCTTTACACCATGGAAAAAGAAACCCAAATTTACGGTATCAGAGCAATTATGGAAGCTATTAATGCGAATGAACCTATAGATAAAGTTTTTATTCAAAAAGGACTAAAAGGTGACTTAATAAAGGAACTAGAGACTTTATTGCGTAAAGCAGGTGTAAGTTCTTCTTATGTTCCTGTGGAAAAGCTAAACAGGTTAACAAAAAATAACCATCAAGGGGTTGTTGCTAATATTTCGCCTATTACTTTTCATGAATTAGAACAGTTGGTAGAACAAGTAATGGAAAAAAAAGAGGCTCCTTTATTTCTTCTTTTAGACCAATTATCTGATGTTCGTAATTTTGGTGCTATTATTAGAACAGCTGAATGTACGGGTGTTGATGGTATAATCATACAAAAGAAAGGTGCTGCACCAGTAACTGCTGATACTATAAAAACTTCTGCTGGAGCTGCTTTTAAAGTTCCTATAGCAAAAGTAAACCACTTAAAAGATGCTGTGTTTTACATGCAAGCATCAGGAATTAAAATTATTGCGGCTACAGAAAAAACAGAAAGCACACTTTATGATGTTGATTTTAAAGGACCCTCTGCCATTGTAATGGGATCTGAAGATGTTGGTATTACTCCATCAATCTTAAAGGCTGCCGACCATAAAGCTAAACTTCCTTTATTGGGTGAGATTGAATCTCTAAATGTTTCTGTTGCTTGTGGGGTTATCTTGTATGAAGTAGTGCGGCAAAGACGGTAGACTAAAAAATATTTTCAACACTCAAAACCTACGATAAACGAAAAAATACATCAACAAAAATCAACTATTCACGTTATTCTATTTCATTACCCTTATCTGACTTGTAATGATATATGATTTTAGTTTCTTCTATCTCTAATTCATTTTCTTCTTTAATGCTTTCTATGAAGTTTCCGTTTTCGTCAAAATGTTTTAAAAACTCATCCTCTTCTTCATTGTAATCTTCTTTTTCCCAATCATATTTTTTAGGAGTAGGAATGGCTGCTTTTACAAAAATAGCTAATAATAAACCAGTTATAGCGCCTGCCAAATGTCCTTCCCAAGATATATTCTCTTTTACTGGAAAAATATACCACAACAAACTACCGTATAAAAAAACGACTAGTAAAGACAAAGCTACTAACCTATAGTGCTTAGCAAAAATTCCTTTAAAAAAGATAAAACTTGCTAGCACATAAATAAGACCACTTGCTCCTATATGATAGGAAGGTCTCCCTATACTCCAAGTAATAAAACCAGATACAACAATTCCAAAAAACAATACTTTAAAAGTTATACTTCTATAAAAATAAGTTAGTGCTACAATTAAAACCGCTATGGGAATTGTGTTATTATATAGGTGCTTTATGGACCCATGAATAAAAGGACTTAAAAAAACGCCTCTTAAACCGAAAAGTGTTTTGGGATACACACCATACTTATTAAGATTAATTTGAAATTGAAGTTCAAACCAATATACAGCCCACATGGTTAAAATAGTAACCAATGGTATAATAAGAACTGTGTTGGTGAATTTAAAATAAGCTTTAGTCGCCATAAGTTCAATTTAAACTTTTTAATTCAAAATTTTAGCCACAAATGCAAAATATGATAAATTGTCATATCAATATTTACCTTATTTTTATACAATGAATGAACCTCTTGCAGAACGAGTACGTCCAAAAAATTTAGATGAATATGTAAGTCAACATCATTTAATAGGTGAAAATGGCTCCTTAACACATCAAATTAAAAAAGGTATTATTCCGTCCTTGATTTTATGGGGACCCCCTGGTACAGGAAAAACTACACTTGCTAATATAATAGCAAATGAAAGTAACAGACCTTTTTATATACTAAGTGCCATTAATAGCGGTGTTAAGGATATAAGGGAAGTTATTGAAAAAGCAAAACAGAGTGGTGGCCTTTTTACGACTAAAAATCCAATACTTTTTATTGATGAAATTCACAGGTTTAGCAAATCACAGCAAGACTCACTATTAGGTGCTGTAGAAAAAGGATGGGTTACATTGATAGGAGCAACAACTGAAAATCCGAGTTTTGAAGTTATACCTGCTCTTTTATCTAGATGCCAAGTTTATATACTAAACTCATTTAACAAAGAAGATTTAGAAGCGCTATTGGAAAGAGCAATGAAGCAAGATAGCTATCTAAAATCTAAAAAAATACAACTCAAAGAAACAGAGGCTTTAATTAGACTTTCGGGAGGAGATGGAAGGAAATTATTAAATATTTTTGAATTACTAATTACTTCTGAGGAAGATGATTCTATCATTATTACAGACGAACTAGTATTGAGTAAGGTTCAAAAAAATACCGTTCTTTACGATAAAACAGGTGAACAACATTATGATATTATTTCTGCTTTTATAAAATCTATTAGAGGCAGTGACCCTAATGGTGCTGTTTATTGGTTGGCTAGAATGATTGAAGGTGGTGAAGATGTGAAATTTATTGCCAGAAGAATGCTTATTTCTGCTTCTGAAGATATTGGTATTGCTAATCCTACGGCATTAGTAATGGCCAATACTACATTCCAAGCTGTAACTACTATAGGGTACCCAGAAGCACGCATTATCTTGAGTCAATGCGCAATTTATTTAGCTACATCTGCAAAAAGTAATACAAGTTATATGGCTATTAATATAGCACAACAAACTGTTAAACAAACTGGCGATTTATCGGTTCCTTTAAACCTAAGAAATGCTCCCACCAAGTTAATGAAAGACTTTGGCTATGGTAAGGATTATAAATATGCTCATAATTATGAAAATAATTTTACCGAGGAGGAATTTTTGCCAAAAGAAATAGCTGGCACTTCTTTTTATACACCAGGAAATAACTCGCGTGAAAACGCTGTTAAAGATTTTTTAAATAAAAGGTGGAAGAATAAGTATAAACTTTAGAATTTAATATTTAACTCTTCAACAGTAAGTTCATCTGCATGGTAATATTCAAAAAACCATTTCCCATTTCTATTACAAACTAGTCCATTCTTATCTTCTGACTTAGCTAAATAAAAATCTGGAACAGAGGTTACATACACTTTTATTTTAATTTTTGGTGTGCTATCTACTAACTGAAATCCGTTTTTAATTTCTTGAGCATACAAAACAGAAGTTTCTGATGTAGTATTTAAAGAAACAGTTTCTTTAGAGTGTGTTACTTGTTTAATTTTTGATGCTTTAGGCTCCATACTCTTAAAACGCTGCTCCTCTATTGTTGCTTTTTCTTCTATTACTTTTTCTGTTTCTATTTTTTTTACATCGTTATTAAAACTAACCACTAATGGCTCAAATTTATCATTTGGACTATATTTATAAACAGACATTAAAGCATTTTCTATAGCTTCTTTATAAGCTGAATTAAATTCTTTAATACTACTTTTCCCTATTTCAGTCTCATAAACTAGTCTTGAGGAACAATCTTTAAAATTTAGCTTAATCTTTGTTGAGAACATTCCAGATAAATCCTCTAAATTAATAGTTAGACCAGTACATCTATTTAACAATAATTCTTCTGGTAAAGCATCATCGTACACAGCTGAAAAGCCTTTTTGAACAAGCCTAAATTTAACCATAGTACTTGTAAGGTATTGATTTTCTTTTTTAAAACCTTCAAATTTCTTAGGTACAATAACATATTTATAACTATTAAGTTCTTCTTGCGCTATGCCTAAATAACTGCTTACAATAAATAAGCATGCTAATACTATCCTCATATTAAAAATGTTTATTTTCTCTCTTTAAATAAAATAAATTCGCTAATAAGTTTATAGGTATGCAAATCTAAAACTATGTTATTATTAAAATTATCTATTATTGTTCCAAGGTATGATATTTAATCCAAATTGAAAAGAAGCATATTGGCTATTTGCTAAATTTTGATAGGCAAGCAAATTATCTGCCATTAAATACATATTTAAAAAACCTGCCTTTATACTAACACCTAATCCAACATTAGTGTATGAAAATTTATTAACCGTGTAGGAAGCCTTTGCTGTTAAAAAATTTCCAAGTTTTCTTTGGTAAAAACCTGTAAGTGATACTTGTGGTCCTTTTGGTCTGTTTATTACATATACCTGACCTCCAACACTATTCAAATACATATTTTTAATACGCAAATTATTAGGTTTTTTATAGCTACACCCACAATTCCTCCCATTTCCTTTAGGATTTTGCTTCTTAAAATTGTATCGGTACGAACCATATAATTTTGTGGGTCTAAATGTTATATAATTGTTAGTCGTGTTTTCAAAAGGCAAATCTTCTTCAACATCATCTATTAAATCTTGCCAAAAATTATTGCTCGCAAATAAATTATCTACATTTATTATTAAACCTTCATTAGATGCACTTCCTTTTAAAGTATAATTCTGCAAATCTTTTGTATGGTATATAAACCCAAGATCTAATACACTTCCTGTAATTACTGTTTGTTCATCTATGTAATAACTAAAACCAAAATCGGCTCCTAAACCTAAATTACCTCCCAATAAACCTCTACTAATAAGAGTGCTTTTTACGTTACCTTTTTCGGAATCTCTTGCTGCATCTCTAACCGATTTAATTCCAGAGGTTCTAAGTTCCATATCTGCAACAATGGTATTTTCTATTAAATTATTGCTTCCTATATTGGTTACGAAATAGCCTTTATTATGAGAAGAATTAAAATCTACGATACTGGAATATAGCTTACCTCTAACTCCCATTGTTAATCTATCATTTATTTTTCTATTAACACCAAAATGATATACATTTAACAATTCTCCTCTAAGCTTTAAATGACTTAAATCATATAATCTTCCTAGCTCATTTGCATTTCCTTCAAACGCTAAAATAGCTAAATCTTTGGGCCAATAGGTGATAAAATCGAACTCATTATAGGCACCAAAAGAGTAAAAATTTTCAGAATTATTTTTTCCTCTAAATCCAACATTTACCACTTCTACTTGGTTTGTAAAGCTAAATTCATCATTTGCACTCATTCCATTGATTACCCGTGCTCGTATCTTGTCTGTAATATCTAAACCATCATTAGCAAAAATATCACCTGCTGCAATACCGCTAGAACCAATGCTTGTAGAAAAACCAGATACAATTGGTATACCACTGTACCATTTATAAGGTGTTTCTACTCCTGGATTCAATAAAATTGATTGCGGAATTTCTTGAAAATCATATAATAATTGTTTGTGTTGTGCCTGTAGCTCTATATTTCCTAATAGTATTAGGCTAAAACTTAATAACAAAAGTTTTTTCATTTTAATCGAACCTTAAATTCCCCTTTAGATTTTAAAACTACTTTAGAATCAGGTTGATTAACACTTACATAATCTCCACTTGTGTTTGTTGCACTTAATCTAATCTTTACAGTGTTTTTTATTATATCTAAGCTTTTGCCGCCTGGACCATAAACAACTTCTCTTTTTAATGATACTAATGGTGGTGCCTTACCTACATTAAAAGTTTCAGTATCTGTGAGAACACCATTTTCATCTAAAAAACCAAAAGATATAGTTATGTCTTTACTTGTTGTATTTTCTATTTCATAAGTAACAACACCACTTATAACCCTTTTTGCAAATAAATCCTGACTAAAAGCATCAAAATCGATATCTTGAACAATACTCCCTGCTATAACTTGTGAAAAATTAATAATAGATTCTTCAATTTCTATAAAAAGAATACTAGATTCAAAAGTTGGTGTTACGTCCAAATCATCAAACTGGTCAAAATTTAACTCATCGGAACATGAGCTAAGTAAACCTAACAGAATTGTAAAAAGAACAAAAGAACTTTTTATTTTGTTTATCAAACTAAATATTTATTTATTGTACAATACTACTTATAAGTACAAATATAACTCTATAAGTAATTTTTTATTTCATTTAAATCTGAAATCATATCACAAAATTGATGCTTGGATTCCTTATGTGCATTAAAATGTAACACGTGAAACCCTACTGATTTTGCTCCTAAAATATCTGCTTCTATACTATCTCCTATCATTATAGATTTTTCTGGTATAGTATTAGCTAGCTCAAGTGCCTTTTTAAAAATAATAGGATTGGGTTTCTTTACAGATGCTGTTTCTGAACTTATTATCTGATTGAAATAGCTGTGAATATTTGATTTTTTTAATTTTCTATTTTGAATTTCTGAAAATCCGTTTGTAATAATATGCAATTCGTAATTCTGCTTTAAATATTCTAAAATTTCTATTGTATTTGGAAACAGGTGATTAAATGTTGACAAATGCTTTATGTAAAGGTTAGATAATTTATTTATGGTTTCATCTGAAACTTCATACTTAAGCGTATCAAAAGTTGTTTTTAAACGCTGGTAACGCAACGTTAAAGATGTAATCTTGTCATCTCTATATAATTTCCAAAAAGCCATGTTATTTGGAATATAAACTTCTAAAAAATCTGACATATCTACATTAATATTATTTTCTGACAGTATTTTTTTAAATGTTAGTGCAGAATTCTTCTCAAAATCCCAAAGAGTATGATCTAAATCAAAAAAAATATCAGTAACTACATTTTTAAGCATTACAGTTTTTTAATATGTTATAATACATCTCTTTCCAATTAATTTTATGTTTTTCTCCCAACAACTCGTTGGAGAATACCGTAATAAAATTACCATTATTATTTTTTACTTCGGTGTAAAGAAAATTTATTTTATTAAATATCTCTTCTTTCTTTTTGTATTTTAATAGCGCATAATCATTTACCGCAAGCGGGTGAACTTTAATTGACTGTTGTACTTCCAAACTAATATCATAAAAATAAAAAGGGCTACATGTTCCTGCTCTAAAACCTATTTGGTGCCTATACCCCATTGTATAGTCATCTGTAAATTCTGCAGCTACCAAATCTCTATAACTATCTGGTATATTAACTTTATTATAACGTATCCTAATACCGTTTACAGTGCGATTAATAACGTTAGAAAGTCTTTTCTTTTCTTCTTTTAATAACTCTTTATTACTTAAAGATGCATATGAGCCTGCTAATGAAACTATACTGTAGTCTGCTACTGATTTTATAAGATATTTAAATTCATTATTATTTACAGGTATGTTTTTATCATACGTAGAATAATCTGCGTACTGAAAAAAGAACATGCTCTTTATTCCAAAATCTTTATGCTTTGCTATTAATTCTGAAAAATTATCATAGGGATCTTTTTTATAATTTATTAAAACTAAAATACGCTGTAATGGTTTATTAAATCTCAATGAAGCTACATCTAATAGTGCTCCTGCAATACTTCTAATAACACCTTTATATTTATAACAGTGTGAAGTGGTTACATCTATGATAGATGTGTACTCATACTTACGCTGCTTATATTCTAAATCTGGGAAACGTTCTTTAAGGCTATCTAATAACTTAAAAGCCCAAATATCTACTACTGGTTTTTGCAGAAAGTCATTGGTAAATGCAATGCTTTCTTCATAGGGGTATCTACCATAATTATCTTTAACATGTGGTAGATATTCTTCATACCTACTTAATAAATAAAAACTAGCAGAAAATATATCAAATGGAATATTGCTACGATCTCCTGCATTAAAAAAGCAAGGTATGGTATCCCATCTACCTACTTTTATTTCTAAATCATTTATGCCTTGCTCAAACAATAAATCATTACTTCTTACAAAAAATTCATTTTGTAATGCCTGTTTTGTGTAGGTGATTTTAGCTCCAGAATGCTTAATAAAATCTTCTATTTTAGTAGTAGCGATTATATCTATACCTAAAATTCTAGTAAATATTTGCTTTGTAATGTAACTAAAGCGAGGTGTTATTTTATGTGTATAAATTAATAACATATCTATAACAAATTATCATCTGCAAAACTAAAATACGCTTTCTCTGTGATTATCACATGATCCAAAACCTTTATGTCTAAAACCTCAGCTGCGGATTGCATCTTTCTTGTTATTTTTTTATCGGCATCACTAACCTTTAATGTGCCTGAGGGGTGATTATGTGCTAACAGTATTCCCACTGCTCCATGTTCTAAAGCTTGTTTCATAATTAAACGAACATCTACCAGTGTTCCAGTAATACCACCCTTACTTTCTTGTGATTTATAAATTACTTTGTTTGAATTATTTAAATACACAACCCAAAATTCTTCGTGTTGCAAATCTCCAAGTATCGGTTGTAATAATTCAAAAACATCTTTACTACTGCCTATTTTAGTTATTTTTTTTGACTCCTCTCCTCTTCTACGCCTACCTATTTCTAATGCCGCCACTATTGAAACTGCTTTTGCCTCTCCAATACCTTTAAACTGCATTAATTGCCTTATAGAAAGTTTTCCAAGCTCATTTAGATTATTACTTACGGAGGCCAAAATGCGTTTTGAAAGTTCTACAGCACTTTCATTTCTACTTCCTGAACCAATTAAAATGGCTATCAACTCTGCATCAGACAATACAGATTTACCTTTTTGAAGCATTTTTTCACGTGGCTTATCATCATCTGACCAATTTTTAATTGAAAGAGATGTGGAATTTTCTTGCATCTGCTAAAGATAAGAAACATAATTACAGTTTAAAATCCTTTTTTATTGGATTAACTCTTTAACTGTATTAAAATCTAATCCTCCATAATTTCCCGAGCTCATTAGTAACAGAGTACTGTTATTAAATTCCTGATCAAAGAGAAAATCTTTAAAAGAAATAGCATCTGTAAATATTTTTAAATCATCTCGTTTAAAAGCATTCGCTATTTGCTCATGTGTTACTGCTGCTAATTGCTTAATCTCAACAGATTCTGGCGAATAAAAAACCACTGCTTCGTCTGCGGCATCTAAGGCTCCTTGATATTCTTTTAAAAATTCTGCATTTAGACTACTATAAGTGTGCAGCTCTAAACATGCAACCAGTTTTCTATCTACATACTGTTCTTTTACAGCTTTTGTTGTTGCTGCAACTTTGCTTGGGGAATGTGCAAAATCTTTATAGGCTACAGTATTTTTGCCTTCGGCTATTTTCTCTAATCTTTTAGAAGCTCCTTTAAAGGTTCCTATTGCCTCATAAAAATCATCTTCATCAATCCCTATATTCTGACATATCCATTTTGCACCTGCCAAATTATTTAAATTATGTTTTCCAAAAACCTCAATAGGCATTGGACCCTCTGGAGTTTCCAATAAAGTTTGTCCGTCTTCAACTATATACGCTGGGGTAACATAAGGTAATTTACGTATGGCATTTTCAGATGCTTCTACTACTTTTTTTACATCAACATCTTCCTCATTATAAGTAATACTACCTCCTTTTACAATGCTGTCTATAAAAATTTGAAACTGTTCTATATAATTTTCAAAAGTTGGAAATACATTTATATGATCCCAAGCTATTCCACTTAATAATGCTATGTTAGGTTGATACAAATGAAATTTTGGGCGCCTATCTACAGGAGATGAAAGATACTCATCGCCTTCCAAAATAATAAAATCGTTCTCCTCTGTTAAATGCACCATACAGTCAAAACCATCTAACTGCGCTCCCACCATATAATCTACAGCAAAATCATGGTAATCTAACACGTGTAAAATCATAGAAGTAATAGTTGTTTTCCCATGACTACCTCCAATAACTACTCTTGTTTTATTTTTTGATTGCTCATATAAAAATTCTGGATACGAATATATTTTCACTCCTAAATCTTGTGCTTTTAACAATTCTACATTATCTGGTTTTGCATGCATTCCTAAAATAATAGCATCTAAACCCACATGTATTTTTTCTGGAAACCAGCCAAATGCTTCAGGTAACAACCCTTTTACATCTAACCTACCTTTTGATGGTTCAAAAATAACATCGTCACTTCCTGTAATAGTATAACCTTTATGTTTTAATGCTAATGCTAAATTGTGCATGGCACTTCCACCAATGGCAATAAAATGAATATTCATGTATGTATTGTTAATTGGGATAAAGATAAGAATACATTTTAAAATTTATTTTTTTTAATGTCTAAAATCATCTATCTAAAATAGTACTAAAAGTAAAAACTATCGACAAATAACCTATTTTAATATATTTCTCTTACAATAATTGTGATTCTCACAGCGTTAATGTGATTTTTAACGACATAAATTTCTTTACAAAAACACCTACATATACTTTCGGCACTACAAAGCAACAAACAAAAATCATCAACCAAAAAAAACAAAAACCCCTTTTCATCGGAGTTATATTTTTATTACTACTAATTTTTATGCGCAATGTGCTGGTTCTAATAATATGGTTACTGTTTGTGATAAAGATTTAGATTCAGCTTATCAGTCTTATGACTTATTTGCATAGCTTAATGGTAGTGCTACAACTGGTGGAAGATGGTCTACAAGTGACCCTGCTAACTTTTTTGCTTTAGACCAAAATACAGGAGAATTAAATCTTTAGAAAGTAAACTATTCTGGAACACACCTATTTGTATACACTAATAATTTTAGCAGAACTATAGAAACTGCAACCATCGCCATTATTCTTGGCGGGTTTGCAGGAGAAAATAATATTGATGGTAGTGCAGATGATTGCGGCGATAATTCTAGAATAAATTTACATAGTTTTATAGGAAATGAAACTGATGGTAAAACAAAAGATTCTAATGGGTTATGGGAAGCAGTTACACCAGGTATTTCAGATTTTTTATCTGACTATATTTTTGATGCTACTGAAGTAAGACCTGGAATTTACGAATTTACCCACACAGTACCAGATGTAGGTACTTGTTTGGCAGGGCAGAATCATACTTTAAATTTAATATTTTGAGCAAGTAATCTTCATTCCATCCAGCTTCCAACCTTTTACTTTTGATTGATAATTTTTTGGAAGAATCATTCTTGAGTACTAATTCTTATTTGATTTAAGCATTAGGGACGTTTTAAAAAATCAGTTTTCGCTTGTTCAGATTTTTTTAATGTGAGACTTTCTTGGACGTTTAATTTTTGAGCAAAAAAAATCTATCATATAAAATCTCAAAGTATTATAATTTATTTGCACTCCATAAGTTGCTTCAACCCAATGCTGGGCAGAAACATAACTTAAAAAACCTTCTTTTGGATTATTTAAACGCTTTGCAAGACCTTGGTGAATCTCTTTTCCAATTTTTAGAGTTCGCTGTTGCTTTTGCTTTACCGGAATAAGCATTTTTGAGATTCCATAATCTTTCAACCAAATTTCCATACTACGAACGCTATAACCTAAAAATGAAGCTAATTCACTACGTGTTGTAAAATGATTGGTTTTTATTGAATTTAATGATTGAATACGAATGACATTCTTTGGATTGCTGACACAGTAAAGAACTCAACTCTGAAAGTTCTTCTGGAACTATTAAAGTTGATTGTTTTGGCATACATAAATATACGAAATATTTATTTAAAAATAGTATAATCATTTTCCTTTGCGTTCAAAACCACCAAATTGAAATTATTAATTGTTATTTACTTTGGAATATCAAAAAAAGACCAAACATTACACAAAAATATCCAATATAATTTGTCCAAGTGATAATTTCATCACTTAAAAAGATTAAGTTGTATATTAAGATAATTATTGTAGAGGCGCCTACTAAAAAGGGATATGTAATTACTAAGCTTAATGTTTTTAAAGATAATGTATGAAAATAGGCATTAATTAGTCCTAAAATAATACCTATTAAAAATATAAATTTTGATGATTTGTCTGCGGCTAGTTTGAAAGCGATTAAACCAAGTGAATTAAATATTACAGCGATAATAAGATAAATATAACCTAACATGAATTTTGAATTTTTGTCTGTTTAATCATTCAAACAGATATGATGATGATTTTAATATTTTTTCAACTTCATCAACTATAAAATAAATATCAGAAGGGAAAAACACCTTTTTCTTTACATTAATATCCCTTAATTGAGATTTTCCAACTCTAGAAATAACAATATTTTTACTTGGGATGACTATAAGGTATTGTCCTAAAAATCCTGAAGATAGATAGAATTTAGGGGGGCTATTTTTGTAATCAACCCATATCGCATCGTAACCACTAAATTGATTTCCTTGCACACTAGTCATTTTATTAATGTAATCGCTATTAATAATCTGCTTACTTTTATAAACACCTTTATTTTTGATTAAAATTCCCAATTTTGTCAAATCCATCAAATTGCAACACCAACCGGTGAAAGCTTTTTCAAACTCAGTATTATCAATATACCAGTAGGCAGAGCCTGTCATCTCTAATGGTTCCCAGAGTTTCCTAGAAGCATATTTATAGAGGGGTTCATCGATTGCTCTACTTAATGCAATAGCCAACAATTGAATAGATGCACTAGAATATCTAAACCTAGTTCCTGGTTTATGTATAAACGCTCTATCTAAAAGATAATCATTTACGTCCTTCCCATAATATATTCTTGCAAATGTTTCAAAAGCTTTATAATTATCCTTCCAGTCATAACCTGAAGTCATACTTACTAAATGTTCAATAGTTATATCTTTTGATTTATAGTTTATAAACTCAGGTAAATAATCTACAATATTATCATCCAAAGAGTTTATTTTATTTTCATCAATAGCAACAGAAACTAATAAAGAAAGAATTGTTTTGGCGATAGAAAATGTATTAAAAATAGAATCACAATTAGTATCTCCATAATACTCTTCAAATACTATTTGGTCATCTTTTGTTATTAATAATCCTGTAGTTTTATATTTTTTATTATATGATTTTAAATCATCAGTTAAGTCAATCTTAATTGTTGAATGTCTAGGAATTTCAAAAGAAACATCTTTTACAATTTCCTTCTTATTAAAGAAACGGTAGTCATCTATGCTGGGGCCATATTCTAGCCCTAGAAATGAATTCTTAAGTGCTGTAATCATATAATCAAAACCCAGAATATAAAATATTAAAATTACAAAAAAGAGCGAAATTATTAATATCAATACCACCCAAAAGGTGATTAATAAAATTGTTGTCATAAAAATTTAATTTTTTAATACTTGACCAATATTCAATTTTCTTGCATGTTCTATAAAATATTTTCCAATCGCAATATCATAAATTGCCATGCCCATTGGATTAAACATTATTACACTTTTATTTTTAAATGTTTCTAGGTGTTTATCATTTAGTAGATATTCAAATATTGATAAAGAGTCTTCTTTTTTTAATTGTTGGTTCATAACCATATACTCAACATCCGTATTTTCTCTACAGACCTCTTCCCAATTATCTACCACAACACAATCAATATGTTTAGTAGCTTCTAGATCATAATCACGTAAGGAAACATTTAATTGCAATGAATTTTTAGGAGGTGGCAAATTAATATATCTTTTTTCAGATACAGTACAGGTTATGGTTATATCAGATTTCACATACAATTCTTCCCATGAATTAACAAATTCAATTTTATCACTATCAAATTTATTTTGACCACTTACGCTTGCTATATTTATATCATATACATAGATTTTACCGATAGAATTTTTGAGTAAATCAAGAGCCATCTTAATATGCATTTTCCCTATAACGCCAAAGCCAATGACTCCAATATTCAACGAAGACTTTGCTATTATATGGTGAACAAATCGACACATCACAGCTCCAGAGACTGCAGCGGTTCTTATAGCTGACACAAGAGCTGTATTTATTATTCCAAACGGTACTCCTGTTAAAGTATCATTAAGTACTGTTACTGAATGAGCCCTTGGAATATTACGTTTGTGGTTATCAGGAAAGCTCGAAATCCATTTAATACCAGCGGCTTGGTTATCACCACCAACATAACTTGGCATGGCTATAATTCTATTTTTCTTATCTCCAAATCTTAAATAAGGCTTTACAGGTTGAGCAAAATCACCTCGTTTTAAACAAGAAGTTGATGTGTAAATAATATCAATTAATTCTTTCCAATTAATTCTGAAATTTTCAAAGTTTTTATGGTTTAAGTATAACATGTTTCTAATTAATATTTATTAAATTATTTTTCACATACACTGAATCAAAGTAAGAATAACCATCATCATGATTGATAATAACAACATTCGAATAATTAGGGAGGTCATAATTTTCTATGGCATGGTAAATCGCTCCAGTAGATGCACCTACTAAAATAGAATGATTATCAAAAAATGATTTACAACCACTTATAATATTTTCTTCACTTACAATCACATAGTCATAAGCATATTTTTTTTCAAGCAGAAAAAAGCTCTTTTGACTAGATCCTAAACCAGAAAACTTACGTTTATTAGGGTTTTCCTCAAAAATTACAGAGCCCTCTACATCTACACCTACTATTTTTACATTTTTATCAGCGAAAAAAGTAAGAAGACCTGTCATTGTAGCCCCAGTACTAACCGATACAAAAATATAATTAACTTGAGGTAATTGGCTTTCAATTTCTTTACCCATTTGATAGAATGCCTTTATACAGCTTTGGTTCTTATACTGATTCAAATTAATGTACTTGTCATTAGCTTCTAAACGCTCCTTAACTGCGTTAATTCTGGTAAGTAAATATCCTCCGGAGTAATCTGGTTTTTCAACCATAGTCACATTTTTCGCAAAAAACTCTATTAAACCCTTTTTTTGGATTGTGATATTCCTATCTACTACAGCTTCTAATTCTAATCCAAGTTTATGACATATCATGGCTAAAGCTAACCCGAAATTTCCTGAAGAAGATTCAACCAAAATTGAGTCTCTTTTTAATTCTCCATTTTCTAAAGAAGCCTTAATAGCATAAATAGCGGATCTATCTTTTGTACTTCTTGAAAATGGATTTCCTGATTCTTCCTTTAAATAAAGATTATATCTAGAATAATCGAGTTTTTTTAAAGAAGTGTTACCTATTAAGAGTAATATTTTTTTAATTTCCACTTCCAGATTTAATAGTGCTTTTTTATTTTTCATTTTCTTAGATACTATTTTTAAAATTAATTAGGCTTGCTATCTCCAAGGGCTTAATGTGAAAAATTCAGAGTATAAATCACCAACTTCAGTTGTTTTCATTTTTTTTGATTTATAAACTAAGGGAACTTTCAATTTTTTATAAATACTTAAGTAAGGTTTATTACTTCCTATAAAGCGCTTATCAACAGTAAAAAAAGGTATTTTCAAAAACAGACAAAGCATATTTCGAAAATAAAAATTCCAAGATTTAAATAAAAAAACATCATTGATATAGCTTACTTTACCAAAAAAAAGGTTGAATTTGGTTAACTTTAAATGTTTCATGTTAAGCTTACTTATAATTAAATAAAGAGGTTTTTTTTCTTTTATTAAAATAACTATATGTTTACAATTAAAATCTCCACGCAAATGATCGTTAAAAATTTTAATTTCATCTTTATCCAAAAGATGTTTAATTTTACTATGGTCAGTAATTAATTTGCATTTTTTATTAAACAAGTTTTTTAAGTTAAGAAAAGGGAAAAGCAAATAATGTCCAGTTTCTAAATCTTTGTACCCTAAACTTTTGAGTAGCTTGTATGAGTCTTCTGTAGGGCTTATATTAGTAATTGTATAACCTTTCATTCCTATAATTGGCATTAATAACTTTAAACCAATTCCCTGACTTCTATATTCTTCTTTTAGAAACCAACTTGTAAGATTGCAGACTTTTTCTAACTTATTATTTTTAGGAATTTCACTACAAATTGTCCCAATAAAACCAACAATTTGACTATCTACTATAGCTACATATCCAGCACAGTGATTAGGTAGATTCCAATAATTTTTGAACATTCCAAAACGCTGTTCATTTGAAATTTGCCAATTAGGTAAGCCCTCTTGTACAAGTTTACATACTTCTTCAAAATCTCTTTCTTCAACCTTCCTAATAATATCCATATCTATATTTTGTTGCAGTTATAGTTCTTGACTTCAAACTTCATACTCAGTACCAACTCCATCAAATCGAAGGCGAGGATTTATCTTAACAATCTCTCCTTCCTTATCAAAACCTTTGATGAGATTGTTTTCTAATAAACGAACTACGAATTGAGAAGATTTATCAACTTCTCCTATATTTCTTAATTCCTTAATAAGCTGTTTATAACCAATATTATTACTTTTTATAAGTTGCATTACTTCTAAATATTCTTTATTTACTGGATATTTATACATAGTACTTGTACCATTTGATAAAAATTTGCATGGACTAAGCTTAAATTCTAGTGGATGTATTTCGTAAGAATCTACAAACTCAATTTTATCCCCTAGCCATTCAAATTTTGTAATACTTTTTAGTTGTTTGTTAAGAGCGAGAATCCAGCTAATGCGTCGTGAATTGAGTTCTTCTTCCTTGAATGAACCAGAAATCTCATATCTTTCATGCTTACCCAATTCAATCATGTTGTCTGATAGATTAATGAAATTATCTAAACTATTATTCTCTCCCTCTTTGGAATCATTTCGTAATTTTATGTACCAATCTTTATTAATCAAACGGTCGTCAATTAGAGTAGAAACTTTTCGTTTATCCCAAAATGGAGACTTACCTTCAATTTCTGCAGCATAACTATAAAAAGAAGCTAAAAATCCATGATATCTATTGTAAGAATCGCGATAAGACCGATCGTACCACTTCATAATATTTTCCTCATCAGCCTCTGGGGAACGAATTATATAATCGATTGCGGAAGCTGCTGAAACACCAGATTGCATTGCCAAATGAACTCCTTGAGAAAAAAGGGGGTCTGTAAAACAAGCAGCATCTCCACATAAAAAGGCTCTGTTTTTATAAAAAACTTTTGAGTCAAAAGACCAATCACGTATCATTTTCACATCCTCACACTTCACAGCATCGTCTAAAAGCTCTTTTGCCAATTGACTTTTTTCTAATGACTTTAGGAAAAATTCTTCAGCTCCAATATTTACAATCTCTTTATTACTCTCCATATCCACAACAACACCAACACTTATAATATCATCTTTAAGGGGTATCATCCATATCCAACCATCTTTAAAAGTAATAGAGTAGGTAGTTCCGTTTAAATCTCCATCGATTTTTTTTCCTCCTTTATAATAGGACCAAACGGCCATACTTTTATAGAAATCATCATACCGTCTTAAATTATATTTTTTAGAAACAATGCCACTTTGACCTGAAGAATCAATTAGGAAACTACCTTTAAAACTCACAGATTCTCCTTTCAAACTTTTACATTGAACAGTAACAGATTTAGAATCTGTTTCAAGGTCAAAATCGCTAACTTTGTACCCTCTTTTAAAAATAACGCCTCTTCTTGTAGCTTCTTCAATAAGTATCTCTTCAAATTCTTGTCGATAAACTTGAATAGCATGGTCATAAACCCATGGAAGAATCTTAGGTGCCGCAAATGAAAATGTCCAAGGTTTTTGTCCAGTACCCCAAGCAAAAGTTGCTGATGGTTTTTTTTTGAAATTATACTTACCGAGTAAATCTGTTAACCCTAAACGATACATAATAGACAATGACCCAGGTAATAGTGACTCACCAATTTTATAAGTAGGTTTTTTTGATTTTTCTATGACAATTACTTGATGTCCTAATTTGTTTAATGTTAAAGCAGATAAAAGACCTCCAGGTCCTGCTCCTACAACTATGATTTGTTCATTTACTTTTTCCTTCATTGTTTTAGTTTAAAAAAGATTAAAAAATATGAGAAACCTTATTTTGGTTTTTTTGAAAATAAAAAGACCTGTCATTAAGATTGTTATTAACAGTTGTTCCTGCTTGTACTTTGTTATAATCACCAATGGTTATATTTGGAATGATTGAAGATGAAATACCAAAAAAATTATGGTTTTTTATTTGAACATTTCCGGCTAAATTACAATTAGAAGAAAAAATATTATTCACACCTAAACATGAATCGTGTCCAACACTACAGCCATAATTAAAAACTGAGTGGTTACCGATAATAGTATTAGACATTATAAATACATTAGGACCCAAAACAATTCCTTTACCTAGTTTAGCTGTAGAAGATATTAACGCATTTGGATGGATTATATTTATTAAAGGATATTTATTTTTCTCTAAAAAAGAAAAAATTTCTAATCGTTTTTTTGAATCAAGAGCCCCTATAATATACACATAGTTGTTTGTGTGAGAATGAGAATTAAAATCGCCTAAATATTTAATAGAGTTGAACTTATCATTCAATAATTTACTAGAATCTAGATATCCTTTAAATCGCATATCGAGGTCATCTTCTTTTATAATTTGTTCCAAATATTCTTTTATTTCATAACAGTATCTGGTGCTATCAACACCACAAAAAATAACTTCTTTCATAATAGCATTTGTTTATATGATTCATAAAATGTTTTAAATTTTCTTTATCTTCTTGAATCGCTTATTGTGCGCTATTTGATCAACAAAAATAAACTTGGTGGGTATTTTGTAGTCTGCTAGAAATTGACTACAACTTTTTTTAAGATTCTTTCTAATTAGACTTTTGGGAACCGATGTATTTGTTACTACAATTTCAGAACAAACTACTTGACCAGTTAGATGACTAGATATCCCATATACTCTACAATTAGAAATATATTCATTTTTCATTAATACAGATTCGACTTCTACAGGTAACACCTTTTCACCACCTACATTTATAATTTCTTTAAAACGCCCTACAACACGAAAATATCCTAGTCCATCCTGTTCTACCATATCTCCAGTTTTAAACCAGCCATCATCCGTAAAACTATCATTAGAGTGGTTTAGATAACCAATAATTTGAGTTTTACTTTTAATCCATAATTCATTATTAACTATTTTATAAGACATCCGGTCATCATCAATTTTGAATAATGTATCATTACCTTTTCCAAGAGTTTTTGAAATACCCGTTTCGCTCGTTCCAAATGTTTGTAGAAACTTCACATTATGAAACTCTTCTCTTAATCTACTTAACAAGCTTGAAGGCATAGGCTCAGTACCATATGTAATCATCTTTAGGCTTTTTAAGTTGTATTTTTGGGTAACCCTACTAACCAATAATAAATTAAGAAATGTAGGAGTAGTTGGTAAAATATTAACTTTTTTCTGTTCAATAAGATTAGCTATACTCTCAGGGTTTCTCTCTTTAGGTAACACCATACTACAACCGCTGTGTAGAATTTGTAGTATAGAATTAATTCCTCCTATATGGTCAAATAAAAGAAAAATTATAAATCGTAAAGATTTAATACGCCCAATAGAATAACTTTCTACCAATTTATCAAAATCATGAAGCATAGCCTTAGGGTTTCCTGAAATACCGCTACTAAATAATATGAGGCCAGATTTTTTTTTCTCTTTTAAAGAAATAATTAAATCAGAAGTTTTTGTATCACAATTTATACATAATACATTCTCAACTTCAAGGGCTCCTTCTTTATTTATTTTAACAATCTTATCTGCATTAATTTGGCTAAGCATCCCTTTTACTTCTTCTTCTTTTTTTGAAGTAATAGGAACTATAATCATATTACATAGATATAAGGCTAAAAACACACAAATTGTGTTTATCGAATAATCTGCTAATAATGCAACAGTATTGCCTTGCTGAATACCTAATAGTTTAATTTCTCTTGTGTATATAGATATTTTATAAGAAAGCTCTTTATAAGTTAATTCATTATTTCCTTCGATGATAGCCACCCTATTATTGAGTGCAGCTATATGATTTAGTAATTTTTTTTGCATAGTGATTTGTTATTCATATAACACATAAAATGGGCTCTTAAGAAACTCCTCCAAAATAAATGACTTGTCCAGTTATTGCTCTACTTTGAGGAAGAGATAAAAAATCAATTAAGTTAATAATATCTTCAAAAGTTGTGTAAGACTTTATAGTTTGGCTATCTATTAATTCTTTCATTTTCTTTTGATTAATAGATCTAATTAATCTTGTTTTTACAGGCCCTGGACCAATTGCATTTACAGTAATTTTAAATTCTCCAACTTCTTTGGCTAGAATACGAGTAAGTGTTTCTACAGCACTTTTGGACGCAGCATATATTAAATTGCCTGATAAATTAAGTGGTACTGCAATAGAAGTGAAATTGATAATTCTACCTGCTTTACTTTTTTTTAATAACCTAAAACTTTCTCTACATAATAAGAATGTACCTAAAAAGTTGGTGTTAAATGTACTGCTTACTGTACTAAGAGGCGAGAGCAAAGCATGATTCATAGAAGCAATCCCCGCATTATTAAGTAACACATCAATATATCCCTTCGTTTCCTTAATATATTTAATAAGCTTCTTTACATTCTCCTCGATTGTGACATCTCCATTAAAGTGATTATACATTTCGTGTTGAAAATCAGAGTTACTTCTGCTAAAACCAAAAACACAGCAATTTTTCTGTAAACAATAGTATTCAACTAATTCTCTTCCAATCCCTTTACTAGCACCAGTAATTAAAATGACCATTTAAGATTGTTGTATTTGATATCCTTCTTCAATCACCAACTCCGTTATATAATCAATTAGGGATGAAAGACTAGAAAATGGGCTTACTTTTTTAGATATAGCTTTTTCCGAGGCTAAGGTTAATTGTAAATCAAGTTCATCATCAATATAATCTTCAATAGTAGACAAAAAATTGACAAGGCCCATAGAGCTAAAAACTCCATTAGTTCCATAAAAGACAAGTTGGTCCAATGTATTAATGTCAATTTTTTGCTCTCTTAAATCATTTATTTCTTCAATAGAATCAATAATTATTTGTTTTAATTTTTCCTTCATTTTTTTCTAATGTTTATTTAATAGCATGAATTCGATTCCAGTAAAACATAGCTAGGGAATCATTTTTGATTGAAAATTTTTTTAATTCTTGAATTGCTTCATTTATTTGAGAGTTAGTAACTAATCCATTACTAATGAGCTCCTCTGAAGCTCCTTCAATATTACCAATAAGATTACTTACCCAGTTAACAAGTGTTCCCTTATCTGAATAATGTATTTCAGGTTGATAGGATGGCGTTACTTTTTCAAAACCCACTGTTTTTAGTAAGTAAAATAGTTTTTTTCCAATTTCGGCATCGCCACCCAATAGCTTTTGTAATAAGATGAATTTTCCCCAAACCAAATCAAATGAGGGGCATTCAGGATATAAGCGCATTAGTGAGATTGTGTTTTCTTGAAAGAAGATTTTACCTCCTGGTTTTAAAGTTCTAAATACTTCTTTTAAACAATCAATGGGTGTATTTAAATGCTCTAAAATATATCGACCATATATTTTGTCAAAAGAATTATCATCAAAGTCCAATTGGCAAACATCTCCATGAACATAAGTAAGATTTCTTGGGCTTGGAGGACAAGAGTTTATTTGCTTGTCAGATATTTCAACACCAATTATTTTAGAATTAGGGTATTGATTTGCTAATAAAGAGGTAATTTGACCTAAGCCACTCCCCACTTCTAATATCTCATCTTCATCCTCAATAGATATAAAATCTAAAAATTCATTATTTGTTAACTCATTTAAAAGTGATAAACGTTTTTGTTCATCATCATTTACTCCATGTATATATTTTTTTTTCATTAAATTATTTTTTGTTAATTTATGTATATAATACCCAAGCTTTTAAATGACAGATTTATATAATTCATTTGCATTTATAATCATATGACGAACAAATTTGTTATTAGATTGAGTAGCAATATGTATGATATATTTTTGACCTAAAATAGGTAAGTTGTGAAGACTATAATACTCTCCCTCAATATTACTAAGGTCATGCAAAGCTGAAATCTTAGGTAATAACATAATGCCTTTTCCATTTACTTTTACAAGTGCCTCCTTGCGTGTCCACAAAAAGTAAAAAGCATTTATTGGATTAGAAGAAGTCGTTATGAACTTCCATTCTTTAAGAGTAAATTGTCTCCGAAATTTATTATATAATATTGGTTTAACATATTCAATATCTACACCTATGCGACCTGAAGTTGAAGTTGCTAGTACTGTATAACTGTTGGCATAAGAAATATTAAAGTCAATGTTTGAACAAGAAAAATATGGACGTTCTTCCTCAGTATACATTAATTCATCTAATGAATTTAAACAGTTATTCTCTTTAAGAGCATAAATTAAAAGAACCCTGCTTATTAATTTTTGATACTTAACTTTATTATTTCTAATTTTTGAAATAGAATCAATGTAAGATTTAGGAAGTAAATTTATTAGGTTACGTTCTTGGTTAATAGTCAATCTATCCTTAGAATTATAAATAAATAAATAAATCATTTGATGATACCGTTCTTTAAACTTTGCTTATGAAAAAATCAATAATACCTAATTTACGCTATAATAACTTACTTATTTGAAGTAAATTTCTTACTTCAAATATAAATTATTTATTTATATTTTTATCATCTAAATTTTACAAATATTAGTAAAAAATCTTTTTTTATATTAAACACACTAAGCCATAGTGAAAATTATATATCACTCAATGTAATAGACGAAAAAGTATGAATTCTATTTTTCTTGCAAATTTTACGTTAGTTCAGGGAATGAGAGAAAAAACCTTACCTTTTGCCGAAGACTTTTGTTTGTTTATTTTTCTATGGTGTAAGGTTATAAAAAAATATTCTTACAGTATTATTTACTATATAAAATATCACGTACTGCGGTTTAGCAAAAATTAAGAAAGATTATTACGTGAGGGTTTGCCTTTGGTATACGCAAAATTTTAGATTAAATATGCAAAGCGCAAGATGTCAAAATATTGAAATACCATAATCCAATAAGCATGACCATATGTTTGTTTCGATGTCCCATTTTCTGTCGGTTAACAAGTTGACCTAACATCTAAATAGGAAAAGTTCCCGAAAACTGTCATCGAAATTCTTGACTCTTTCAAAACAATTTTAGTGCCGCTATCTCTTGAGCAAGTGTGTTTTGATGCAAGTTCGCAGAATATGATGGACGACGGTTAAGGAATATACAAAGTTCCGGGATTCAGAATGTAAGGATGATAATTTTGATATTGGCGAATAATTTTAAATTAACTTTCAGATAGTTTCAAATCAACCAGCATCCTTGGAGTAATAAGTTAAATAGTGAAAAAATTTCCTTTTTGGATGCTAGAATACACAATTAATCCATTTTAATATTTGTAAACTTATATAAAAATAATACAACACAGAAATTCCTACCAGGGCATAATCATACTTTTAAATTCAATATTTTGAGCAAGTAATCTTCATTCCATCCAGCTTCCAACCTTTTACTTTTTGATTGATAATTTTTTGGAAGAATCATTCTTGAGTATGTTTAATGCTATTTTAAGTAAAATAGAATAATTTTGAGCAGCGTTATCTGCTCTTTTCCTAGAATTATCTTTTGAAAAACAAACATCTAAAGTCCAATGTGAACGTATCTTATCTTGAAAATCATTCGCATTATTTTGTAAGCTAGAAATATAATATCTAGTTGCTTTTTCTGTAGCTTTTTCGCTATTTTTAAATTCCCGAGTACGTTCTATTTTTATGATACTTTTTAAATTTTCCCATCCACTATTTTGTTTAATAAAACGAAAATTTTTAATCACACTACAAGTTCTGGTTTCTATTCTTCCGTGGTCTAAATTATGATTGGTATATATTTCGGACTGTCCTGAGAACCGAAATTCATCTTCGATATTTTCTAATAACTGAGGTTGATTCCCTTTAACAGCTAAAATATAGTCGGCATCTTGCGCTATTATTTTTTTAGTAATCTCTTTTTGAGTTCCCATAGCATCAATAGTTATGGTGTTTCCTGCAATATTAAGCATGTTTATTAATTCTGGTATTGAAGTAATTTCATTAGACTTTTTACCATCTGATTTTGCACTACGAATAGTTTTACCATCAATGGCAATTATTTGACCTTTACTTAAATCTGAAATAGAATTTACCCACTCCGTAAAATAAGATTCAAATTGCTGGCTATCGATAGCAGAAAAGACCCTGTTGAGGGTAACTTTTGAGGAAATTACATTTGGTAACTCTAAGAATTTCTTTAGAAAAGGTTCTTTTGATTTAGCAAATCGAACCATTTGCTCCCAAGTTTCAGCCCCACAAATTACAGCAATTATACCAATGAGAAGGATGTCTACTGGGTCGTGAAGTTGGTTTATATGGCTTCTGTGGTCTTCTATTTTCCCAAAAATGTCTTTTAAATTACCTGATTTCCCCAAAGAGTTAAATTATTAATCACCAGTATAATATACAGATTTTTAACCTCTCAAACAATTGATAATCAATATATAAACGGTTTTTTTAACTATAGAAAAGTATGATTCTGCCCTGAGAGGTTAGTAGAATTTTGTCATTTATTAAATGGAATTTCCAATTCAAAATAATATGCCTACAGTTGTTATAGCTATGCTTAGCCTTAATCCTGTTTTTGCTTTCTGCTTTAATATCAGCTTATACCTTTTTTAATAAAATGCAATTCATTAATTTTAATTGTTGCTTTTTATCTCCGTAAAATATTTGTAAAAATAAGGGATGGTTTCTATACCTTTTAAATAATTCCAAATACCAAAATGTTCGTTTGGAGAATGTATGGCATCGCTATCTAAGCCAAACCCCATTAGGATTGTTTTGCTATTTAGTTCTTTTTCGAAAAGTGAAACAATGGGAATGCTTCCGCCGCTACGTTGCGGAATAGGTGTTTTTTTAAAAGTGGTTTCATATGCTTTTGCTGCCGCTTTGTATCCTATAGTATTTATAGGAGTAACATAACCTTGTCCGCCATGATGAGGTGTTACTTTTGCAGTGACACCTTTAGGAGCAATACTCATAAAGTGTTTTGTAAATAAGGCAGTTATTTCTTCCCAATCTTGGTTTGGTACCAAACGCATAGATATTTTTGCGTAGGCTTTACTAGCAATTACAGTTTTTGCACCTTCACCAATATACCCTCCCCAAATTCCGTTTACATCTAATGTAGGTCTAATAGCATTACGCTCATTGGTAGTATATCCTTTTTCTCCGTAAACAGATTCAATGTCTAATGCTTTCTCATATTCATTAAGGTTAAAAGGTGCTTTCGCCATTTCGGCACGTTCTTCTTTAGGTAACTCTTCTACCTTATCATAAAAACCAGGAATGGTAATATGATTGTCGTCATCATGTAAAGAAGCTATCATTTTAGTTAAAACAGTGATGGGGTTAGCAACAGCGCCACCATACAATCCAGAATGTAAATCCCTATTTGGTCCCGTAACTTCTACCTCTACATAACTTAATCCACGTAGGCCTGTTGTTATAGAGGGTATGTCATTAGCAATCATTCCTGTATCTGATATTAAAATAATATCATTGGCTAATTTCTCTTTGTTTTCTGCTACAAATAAGGCTAAATTGTTACTGCCAACTTCTTCCTCGCCCTCTATCATAAATTTCACATTGCAAGGAAGTTGGTTTGTTTTTACCATAAACTCCAATGCTTTTACATGCATGTACATTTGTCCTTTATCATCACAAGCGCCACGAGCAAAAATGGCACCATCGGGATGTAAGTTTGTTTTTTTAATAACAGGCTCAAAAGGAGGTGTGTCCCAAAGTTCTATAGGATCTGCTGGTTGTACATCATAATGACCATAAACCAAAATAGTAGGTAAATTGGGATTGATTATTTTTTCGCCAAAAATAATAGGGTATCCTTTTGTTTCGCAAATTTCTACACTATCGCAACCCGCCTGTAAGAGCGATTCTTTAATTGCTTCTGACGTACTAAACATAGCTTTAGAATACGCTGGGTCTGCACTTACAGAAGGAATTTTTAATAGTTGAATGAGTTCGTTAATAAAGCGTTCTTTGTTTTCAGAAATATAATTAGATATACGTTGCATAGAATTTTTTTAGACAAAAGATAAAATTACAAAAAAAAGAGCTTTCTAAATTGAAAAATTACTTTATATTTGCACTCCTTTTGCAGGCGTGGTGGAATTGGTAGACACGCTAGACTTAGGATCTAGTGCCGCAAGGTGTGAGAGTTCGAGTCTCTCCGCCTGTACTTTTTGACTGTAAATTAGCAGTTGTTAAACCTCTCAATTTTGAGAGGTTTTTTTATTTAGTACAATATTTTAATAAAATATAGCTAACATATAGTTTACTATCAAAATGCATTGATCTATTATAATTGGACCAATTTTTGTTTAATTTACAATTATATCTACCCTTCAACTTTCAGGATTTTTTTTAAAATTTTAGCCAGTTTTCTTGGGGATTCTATAGGAATCAGATGTCCTGCTCTGCCAAAGGTTACAAGTTTTACCTTATTCAAATAAGGTAATACATTGTCTTTTATGGATTGTGTTGTAATAACTGGGTCATTTTTGCTACAGATTATGAAAGTTGGAATTTTCAAATTTTTAGTTGCCCAGCTAATATCATTATTCATTCCAGTTTCAATCCACCATTTCCATGTTAGTGGATCGGTTTTCAATTGGCTTTCAACAGTATAATTGAATTTTATTTTATCTAGTTTTTTATTAGTTCCACTATTAACCGTTATTACTGCGTTATCTCTATCTGGATGATAGAGCATTTGCTCTTTTTCTTTTGCGCTCATACCTTCAGTAGTTGGTGGCGAAGGTGCGACTAGGACTATTTTTTGAGGTAAGAAATCATGGTTGATGAAAGCTGTAAATAAAGCAAGTTTTCCGCCCATTGAGTGTCCAACTAAAATATAATCGTCAAGTTTTCTTGCTTTTATCTCATGAGCAATCCATTGTGAAAAATTTCTAATATTTATTTCTTCTAATGGCGCAGTACTGCCAAATCCTGGTAAAGTTAGATAAATACAATTGTACTTTTCAGGCAATTTTTTTGACAACCACTGCCAACTTCCTCCATCACCACCAAAATAATGAATGAAAACTAGCGCCGTTTGCTTTTGAAACATTTGTGAAGTTTTATAATTTATTAATTCAACAAATCTATATATAACAACTTAATATTAAACGGCCTTAAATTAATTGCGATAGTAATAATAGGTTATGAGTTACAATTTTTCATGTTCTACATCGCAATATTAATCAAGTTAATATCATTAGTATTAAAGTTAACTAGAGCTAATAAATCGAATTAATTTCGAATCAAATCAAATTGTAAATCATGCAAAAGCCCAACAAAAGATTAACTAATCAAACGAGTATAATAACTGGGGCTAGTTCTGGTATTGGTTCAGCAGTTGCTAGAGCATTAGCAGAAGAGGGTTCCAATGTTATCATTAATTATAATAGCAATAAGACTGGGGCAGAGGAAGTAGGTCATTTAATATCTCAAAATTCAAGAAGTGCAGGTGTTCGAATAAAACAGGCAGATGTTAGCAATGAAGATTCGGTTAAGGAATTATTTGAGTTTGCTAAAACTGAATTTGGTGCTATTGATATTTGTGTCTCAAATTCTGGAATTCAAAAAGATGCACCACTTCACGAAATGACAATGGAACAATGGGATAAAGTGATTGGTGTTAATCTAACAGGTCAATTCCTTTGTGCTCGTGAGGCTCTCAATGAATTTATGGCAAATGGTGTTAGAGAAAAAATTTCATCCTCTGCTGGTAAATTAATTCATATGAGTTCGGTTCATGAAGTAATTCCTTGGGCTGGTCATGCTAACTATGCTGCAGCTAAAGGCGGTATTGTGATGTTAATGCAAAGTATTTGTCAAGGTTATGCGAAGTATAAAATTAGATGCAACAGCATTGCACCTGGCGCAACAAAGACAGATATTAATAAAGATGTATGGAATGATAAAAAGAAGCACAACGATTTACTGCGTCTTATACCTTACAATAGAATGGCAGAAGCTGAAGATATTGGAGATGTTGCGAGTTGGTTGGCATCCGACGAATCTGAATATATTAATGGAACAACAATTTTTGTGGATGGTGGGATGACTTGTTATCCTGGATTTACCACAAATGGTTAATTATAATTGTTAAATAAAATAAAAGAGAAAATTATGGACTTAAAGATTAAAGGAAAAACGGCATTAATTACTGGTGCAGATTCTGGGATTGGATTAGAAACTGCTAAATTTTTAGCACGAGCTGGTGTAAACATAATTCTATCGGATAAAGACGATGGAAAGGAATTAGACGAAGCAAAGCGTAAAGTGGAATCAGAGGCTACAGATGGTGCAAAAGTGGTTACTATGGCTGCGGATATTTCTATCAACGAAGAAGTGATAGATATGGCGAGACGAATTGACAGGGATTTTGGTGGCGTACATATTGTATTTCATTCTGCAGGTGCACGCGGTGCAGCAGACGATTTCTTAAAATTAACTGATGAGGATTGGATGAAAACCATTGAAATAGATTTATTAGGTGCTGTTAGAATTGCGCGAGCTTTTATTCCGCAAATGCAAAATAATAATTGGGGACGAATGGTACTGGTTGCATCAGAAAATGCGCTTCAACCTTACGAGATTGAAAGTCCATATAACGCCTGCAAGGCTGCGATAGTTAATCTATCAAAATGCTTATCACGCTCTTATTCCAAAGAAAATATATTATTTAATTGCATTTCGCCAGCATTCGTAAAAACACCTATGACAGATGCGATGATGGAAGAAGTGGCAGAAGAAAGAAACTTATCTTTAAAAGATGCCGAGAAATGGTTTGTAAAAAACAAGCGACCTCATATTGCTATGGAAAGAAGAGGGAAACCAGAAGAGGTAGCTTCAATTGTTGCGTTTTTGTGTTCTGAACATGCAAGCTATATTAATGGTTCAAATATTAGAATTGATGGTGGTGCTGTTGAATCCGCTTTTGGATAAAATAGAATCCTAAAAACTAAAAAATCCCAAATCACACTCTGATTTGAGATTTTTAGCTTTAGGATGTCTGGTTTTATTTGACTTATTTATAGAGCGAGAATCGTGTTCTTCAATAAACCATATTTAATCTGAATTTTAGGTATAAGATATGCCATTCTAAAATTATTGTACAGTTTATTAATCGTTGACAACAAATGCATGTATAACACCAGGAAGCCATCCTATTAGTGTAAGAATAATGCTAATTAAAAGCGTAGTACCTATACCATGTTTCATGAAAACTGCTACTGGCGGTAGTAATATATTGAGTATAATTATAAGTATCGACATAATTTTTTAAATTTTAGTTATTATATAAAAACTTCCACCATTACTATATTGGTAAATAATGCTGCTAAAGCAAATAGCAAATTTGTGTTCGTTCTTAATTCAATTTTGTTTCCTTGAGCTCAAATCTAGCTTTAAATTTCGTATTCGGTTTGCTCTATTGATTCATCTTTTGCCTCATATAATACATTGTTCTATATCGGCTATTTGAGTTAAATTTTGATGTATAAGAATTAAAGAGTTTCTCTTGTTTAAATTACATTTGGGTAACTAAATAAATTATTATGACAGCTCAAGACATACTGTGGTTAATACTATCTGTATTAGGAATTTTTACAATTGTTATTATCATAACTAGAATTTTTGGATTGCGGACATTTGCAAAAATGTCCAGCTTCGATTTTGCTTCAACAATTGCTATAGGTTCTGTATTAGCTTCGATAGTATTAAATAATAACCATTCCTTACTTAAAGGTGCTATAGTGTTAGCATCTATTATTGGTTTTCAAACGCTCTTCTCATTTTTAGCACGTAAGAATGATTTCTTCAAGAAGCTATTTACTAATAAACCACAAATTATCATGTGGAATGGTAAAATTTTACACGATAGACTCAAGGCATGTAATGTTGGCGAAGATGATTTAATTGCAAAATTGCGGGAAGCCAATGTGCATAATTATAACGAAGTTAAAGCAGTAATTCTTGAAAGTACTGGCGATGTTTCGGTAATTCATAATGATGAGGAAAAAAGCGTTGAGCCACAATTGTTAAATGATGTAGATACACGCAATATAAATGTTAGACTTTCTTAAAAATAATAGAAATGCAATCTATGGCGGACTGCTAGCCACAATTTTTACTGGTTTGGGAATTTTTCTTCTCGGAAACGTTTCTGGTTACGAAGCGAAACATCTCATAAAAGTTTCGTTAAGTGGTTTAAACATGCTTTGCAATACTATTGTATTGGCATCTGCAACTATCTTAGCATTATTACTAACGCTTCTAAGTGTAAGCTATGGATCACAGAACACTTTAAAGAAAAGGCATTATCAACAAGTCTTAAGTATTGCAAAGTTTGATGTTATTGTTTTTATTTCCGCATTAATTTTATTTCAATTTTTTAATATTCCTATTGCAGAATCAAACAATGTTCCAACGTCTTGGTTTACTGTGATTTATTGGGCAACTCTTGGCTCAACGTCTATTATTAGTGGCATGATGATTACGGTTATTTTAATGCTTTACAATGCTGTAACTAATCTCATTGCTATAGTTGGTCTAGGCGAAGACCATCCAATGTTGTCAAAGGAAGAGGCTGACGAGAAGATAGAAGAACAGATAGAGGAGATGAAAGATGATGATTAAAAGTGTAATGAAAACAGGTTTAGTTTGGTTTAAAAATGATTTGCGATTGCATGATAATGAAGCATTGTGCAATGCTATAGCCTATTGTGACCAACTTATCTTATTTTTTTCTGTAGAACCGCATTTGTTTGAGCAATTAGATTTAGGTTTTAAAAAGGCAGCTATAAATCGTTTTAAATTCTTGGAACAATCGGTCTTAAATTTAAGAAGCAAACTTGAAGCTATTGGCGGACATTTAATTATCAGCTCTGAAAGTTCTACTAAAGCAATTCCTAAATTAGTTAAAGAATACCAAGTTACATCAATATTCGCTGAAGAAGAGTATGCACAGGAAGAATTGAATATTAAGTTAAAAGTTCAATTGAGTTTACCAAATGTAGAATTCCATTTTTTCTGGGGAAAGACATTGTATCATATTAATGATATACCATTTGAAATTTCTGAAATTCCGCTGACAAGTAAAGCTTATCGCATTCCAACCTCCAAAAAAAGTGAGCCAAGAAAAACTTTTGAATCACTAGCCAAAATTATAAGTCATCCAGAAGTATCATCTACTGTCTTTCCATCGTACAATATTTATGGATTTACTAAAGATGCATATACTAGGGCAGAACCATTTTTGGAAGGTGGCGAGGATAAAGCTTTAGAAAGATTGCGTTACTATACTTTTGAATCTGAATTGTTAACAACATACAGGTGGTCTCGTAATAAATCGTTGGGGCTAGATTATAGCTCAAAATTTTCACCATATTTAGCGTTGGGTTGTATTTCACCACGATTGATTTTTGAAGCGGTAAAAGATTACGAATCTAAAATTAAGAAAAATCAAAGTACGTGGTGGATAGTTTTTGAATTGGTTTGGCGTGATTATTTCACCTTTAAAGGCATGAGAATGGGTAATGCAATTTTCTCTACAAAGGGATACAAAGATAAAGACCTCAATTTTGAAAATGATGATGAAAAGTTTCGAAGGTGGATGGAAGGCAAATCGGGGATTCCGTTCATTGATGCGCACATGCGTCAATTAAACGAAACCGGCTATATGAGCAATAGAGGTAGAGTTAACTGTGCAAGCTACTTTGTGCGAGATTTAAATATTGATTGGACTTGGGGAAGCGCCTATTTTGAAAGTAAATTAATAGATTATGACGTGAGTGCGAATTGGATGAATTGGCACATGCAAGCTTTTGAAATATATTATACCAATCCTGTGCATCAAAGTTTAAAGTATAATGCTAACGACTATATTACAAAATGGATTCCAGAATTAAGTTCAATAGAAGATAATCGTATTCACGCACCATGGCTTTTTGATGACTTCATTGAAGCGCTAGATTATCCCGAACCGATAGAGGTCTATAAGAAATGGTCGCGTTCCGTAAATAGAATTTTAAAATCATTGGAGTAAATTAAAAGAGACCCTAAAAATTTTCAGAGCCTCTTTTCATATATATTAAGCTGTAACAGCTAACTTAATTTTTGAACGGTAATCATTTGGCGACATATTATAATGGTCTTTGAAGATTTTTGAAGAATAACTTCTACTTGTAATTCCTACTGAGTAAACAATTTCTGAAATATTTAAATCTGTAGTTTTCATCAAATGTTCTGATTTTACAATACGAACTGAACGTGTATAGCTGTTAACAGTTTATTGTGCATGAGTTTAAATCCTTCTTGAAGCTTAGATTGCGATATACCAGCTTCTTGTGCTAATTCACTAAGGCCATAATCACGTTCTGGTTGTGAATTAATGAGTTCAGACAAGTCCCTAACAGATTTCATTTCTTTGGCAGTTAGAGATCCTGTGTTTTTTTTGTTAAGGTCTTTTGCATGTTGTTCTATCTCTAAGCCTAACATTATGTTTATTAAACCTTCTGTTATTAATGTTTTGACTAATCCTGTTTGAGTAATTGCTTTTAACTGTCTAGCGGTTTCTGCGATTTTTAAATTATAAGACCCTAAGTGAATATAATCTTTCACTTTTCCTTCAATAAAAGTTTGTTGAAGGTTCCTGTTGACTTTGTTATTAGATTTAGATATGTCTACTGAGATTAGTATGGCATTAACCGGTACATCTTTATACAAGTAAACTGTGTTATTTGAAGTGGCTATGTTAGAGTGATTCCTGTTTGGAATGTTTCAACCGTATTAATTGTATTGAAATCACCGAATGAATGCCCAATTCTTCCCTCAGCGCAATACACAAAATTTAGTACTGATTTTTTTGCTGAATTAATCACGATTTTCATATTGTCTGTCATAACAATATCAAATTCTATATAAGAGGTACCATTTTGAAGTTCCATGCCCGTAATTTTTCCTTTTCCTATTTCATTTCTAAAGACTATAGCATTTTCATTGGCGTTAGAATCTAGTGTTCTTCCAAATTCTTCACTCATTTTTTCAAACACATTATCTAACCCTGATTCATCTATATTTATGGTCTTCATACCTGGATGGGTTTAAAAAATTGGATTAATTTGTTAAATAACTATTCACTTTTAGATATAGGCGCAGTAATTTGCTTCTCAACAATCATAGTATTAGATACTACGGACTGAGGTTTAGGTTTAGGAAATGTTTTACCAACTCTAGAGAACTGATTGTTAGATTTAAATTGAGATTTCATAGTGATAAAATTTATTGAGTTAAATATTCCCTACAAAGTAACCACCAGTTGGTAATTTTTTAGTTATACAATTTTTATCAATCGTTGTAAGATTTTAAGGTTTAGTTTTAAAGTGAATTAATTTTTCGATTTATAGAAAGTAGTTTAGCTATGTAAATAATGAAGTGGTGTCCATTAAAATATTTAAATTGAGAAAGAATTAGTCTTTCTTACTAAAAAAATTATAGGCTAATAATATAATGGCAGCGACCAATAATAAGTGTATGAGTGATTTTATAGCAAATATAAAAAAGCTAAAAGCCCAAATAATAATTAGAATTATGGCGATACTGTATAATAAATTAGCCATCCCCTGTTTTTTAGTTGAATACAAACTTTAGTTGTGGACTTCCCTCTGCATTGGTTGATTCAGAGACATTCCATCTGATTCTTGTTGGCATAAGCAGAATAGAAACGACCTTACTTATTTTGTAATATATAAA